>Ga0326727_10004553_pt1 | contig 41428 bp, 35 predicted proteins | sample MB2enrmetagenome_FD_207643 | JGI IMG/M metagenome (GOLD analysis project Ga0326727, IMG submission 207643) | Lab enriched peat soil microbial communities from McLean, Ithaca, NY, United States - MB29MY | ecosystem: Environmental > Terrestrial > Soil > Wetlands > Peat | place: USA: New York...
TTTGCCACGGCCAAGGATCGGTTGATTTCCTGGCGCTATGTCCAGCCGCTCTCGGTGGAAGACCACACCAAGGACGTTGTCACACTCTCCGTCGCCCGCGAGCATGCCCTGGAGTTGCCCAGCGAAGACCTGGCCGACGCCCTCGAGGTTCTTTCCGGCGACGAGCAGCGGGCCATGTTTTCCGCGCTCGACCCGGACAAGGCGGCACAAGTGCTGGGCGATGCCGAACCCCGCGCCAAACGGCAGCTTATCGCTTTTCTGTCGGAGGAAAAAGCACGTCAAGTGCTGGCCATCATGTCTTTGCTGCAAATCGCCGATTTCTTTTCCAGTTTGCCCCACGCCAAAGCGACCGAACTGATGAAGCTGTTGCCCCCGGCCCGGGCCACCCGCGTCAACGCCATCCTGTCCAACACGGACGTGCCGGCGGCGACCTTGATGAGCGAGAGATTTTTCACCTTCCCACCAGAAGCGAAAGCCATGGATGTTTTGCGTTCGCTCCGCGATTTCACCGGGCATAAGCGGAACATTTCCTATCTCTACATCGTGGCCGGGGAGGGAAAAATTCTGCAAGGCGTGGTGGATTTGCGTGATCTGGTGGTCGCGCCGGAGGACGCCAGCCTGGGTGAACTGATGATTTCGCCTGTCGTCACGGCGGACAAGGATTGCCTGCGCGAGGATTTGGCGGCGCTGTTCGCCAAATACCAATACCACATGCTGCCGGTGGTGGACGCGCACGAACACCTGCTCGGCGTTGTCCGCTACAAGGACCTGATGAGGGGTGCAAAACTCGGATACCAAACTTAAAATCATTTTATGCCACGCATCAAAACCACCCGAACCGTCAGGGTCGCCCTCTGGGCTTTGCGCATCTATCTGCTCGTTCTCCTTTCGCTCATCGGCCTCAAATTCATACGCGTCTTCTCCATCTCGCAAAAAGCGGATGCGGCCGCTTCCGCTCCGCCGTCGGCTGCGACCGGCGCAACCAATTCGCCAGCCTCGAAAAACCAGCCATGACGGATCCTTAATAAAACTTCAGACCTTTTTCAGTAACGCTGCCGCGGCTTATATCTTAAATTGCTCGCCGACAGTTGAATTCAAATTCTGTCAAAACAACTCGTGCATGAAACTCGATCTCGCGACAACCTGTAAAACCGCGCTGCTCACTTGTGCCGCTTCCGTCTTGACCGCCGCCGCGCAGAATGCCACAAATTCCCCCAATGGCCACTCCGCGACCAACTCGCCACCACTCGTTCAGCCCGCCTCCACCCAACAACAAAACTGGAACTGGCACATTCAGAATACCGACATCGTCCAAGGCGACCCCTCCTTCCCAGCCAAGTACGCCGGCCAAAACAGTCTGGCTGACGGCGAGGTCAAGGAAACAGTTTCGCTGGATTTGTTCCTCGGAGTCCGCCTCTGGCCCGGCGCGGAAGCCCACGTGGACGGTCTGGTCTGGCAGGGCTTCGGCCTGAGCAGGACGCTGGGCATCGAAGCATTCCCGAATGGCGAGGCCTACCGCCTGGGGACACAAGTCCCCAACATCACCCCGGCGCGGGCGTTTATTCGACAGACCATCAACCTGGGCGGCGAAGAGGAAGCCGTCAATGACGATCAACTCACGCTCGCCGGCAAGCAGGACATCTCCCGCATCACCCTCACTCTGGGCCAGATCAGTGTGCTCGATGTATTTGATAATAACACCTACGCCCACGACCCGCGCACCCAGTTCATGAACTGGGCCTTCGTTGGCAATGAAGCCTGGGATTACCCGGCCAACAGTCTCGGTTACATGACCGGGTTCGCCGCGGAACTCAACCAACCCGGCTGGGCCGTTCGCTACGGCTTCTTCCAGATGCCGACCGTCGCCAACGGCATGGCGGTGGACGAGCGCTTCCTCGTGGCCTGGGGCATGGTCACTGAACTGGAACGGCGCTACGCCATCAACCAACATCCGGGCACAATTCGCTTTCTGGCCTATCTCAACCAGGCGCGCATGGGCAGCTATGCAGAAGCCCTCTCCGTTCCAAACGCCAACATCGCCTTGACCCGCGCAGACCGCGACAAATACGGTTTTGCGCTGAACTGGGAACAGGAAATCGCCACCAACGTCGGCGTTTTCTCCCGTTTGGGCTGGAACGACGGTCACACCGAATCATGGGTCTATGCCGATGTGGACCGCACCGCCTCCTTGGGCTTGAGCGTCAAAGGGCAATTCTGGAGAAGGCCCGACGACATCTTCGGCCTGGCCGGCGTCGTCAACGCCATCACTCCCGTTCATCAGCAATTCTTCGCGGTGGGCGGCACGGGCATCCTCGCCGGCGACGGCGCGCTCAACTACAGACCGGAAGAAGCGATGGAAACTTACTACGATTTGCAAATCTGCAAAAATGTCCACGCCGCGCTCGACTACCAATTCGTCGCCAACCCCGCCTACAACCGCGACCGCGGCCCGGTCAACATCTTCGGCGCAAGGTTCCATTGGGAATTTTGAGCCGGCCTGGATCGCCTTTCACCACGCCAACCCTTGGCGCGAACTTATGCGGGATTCCTCAATTCACCATTCACCATTCCAAATTCAATTCACCCAGCCAAACAAGCGGGCCAGAGATATCAGCCCGTATCCCATCGCGCCCGACGCCGGCACGGTCAATACCCACGCCCAAACAATGCGCTCGGCCAGCGTCCAGTTCAGCGCGCTGAAACGCTTCGCGCAACCCACGCCCATGATGGACGTGGTGATGACATGCGTCGTGGAGACCGACATTCCCATGCGGCCTGTCATCCATAATATCGTGGCTGCGGTGGTCTCCGCGGCGAATCCCTGGACCGGACGCAGACGCACCATCTTCCGCCCCAGCGTCTGGATAATGCGCCAGCCTCCGATGTAAGTGCCGGTGGCCATGGCCAGGCCGCAAGCCCACTGAGTCCAGTGCGCAATTTTAAAATCGGGTGTGCGCAAAAACCCCAGCCACGACGGCAGGTGTTCGAGATTGCTTTGCGTGGTGGCCACGTAGCAGGCCAGCGCGATCAGCCCCATTTCCTTCTGGCCGTCGTTAAAGCCATGCGCCCAGCCCATGTAAGAGGCGCTCACAAGCTGCAATTTCCCAAAAACCCGGTCCACCAATTGCGGGCGCATCCGGCGGATGATGGCATACATCAGGCCCATCATTATCATCCCGCCGGCAAAACCGACCAGCGGCGACGTGAACATTGGCACCACCACTTTCGGATATAGTCCCGTCGTCCACTTGATGACCGACCACTGGTTGTGCGCCGAGGCCAGCGCCGCGCCCAGCAATCCGCCGATCAGCGCGTGCGTCGAACTGGAAGGCAGACCAAAATACCACGTCAGCACGTCCCAGGTGATCCCCGCCACCATGGCGCAAAGAACCGTTCCTATCGTGATAAAATGCGCATCCACCATATCCGCCCCGATCGTCTTGGCCACCGCCACGCCGGAAAGCGCGCCCAAAAAATTGGTCACCGCCCCCAGCAGCACGGCCTGGCGCGGGGTCAGCACCCGCGTGCCCACCACGGTGGCGATGGAATTGGCCGCGTCGTGGAAACCGTTGGTGTAGGTGAACCCCAGGATCGCCACGATCACCACCAGAAGGAGAAGCACCGGGTCCATGACGCCTTACGAGTGCTTGAGGACCACGTTGTCAATGACATTCCCGGCGTCCCGGCACCGGTCCACCACCTTCTCCAGCAGCTCGTAAAGGTCCTTGGCCATGGTCACCCTCAGCGGCGGATGCTGCCCGTGGTAAAGCTCCGTCAGCAATTGCAGCACCAGCTTGTCCGCGTCCCCCTCGATCGTTTGCAGCCTCTCGTTGGCCTGGTTGACCGATTCGAAGCGCGAGAACTCCAGTTCCTTGATCATGAACGCCACCGTATCCACCGCTTGTTCCACCAAAGCCACCTGACGCGAAAAATCAATCGGCCCCAGTTGCGCCGCGCATGCGACATAGCGCGTGGCGAACTTGTCCACCGTCTTGGGCACGCGGTAGAGCGCGCGCGAAATGGCCTCGATATCCTCGCGGTCCAGCCCGCTGATCGAAACGCGCGCCAGCAACTCGCTGATTTGCACCGTGATCTCCTTGTCTTTGCGCCGGGCGGCCGCGAATTGCGTCAGGTCGGCGTCGGGCTTGGCGTTTTGCAGGATTTTCTTCAGCGCCTGCACGCTGCTCCGTCCTTCCTCGGCGCTCGCCTGCAGCAGCCGGAAGAACTGGTCATCCTTGGCAAACCATTTTTGAATCGAGAACATATCGTGCGATTTGTATAACAACACGCCGGACTGGCAACAAGGTTTTTCCGAGGTTTTTCCAAGGAAGCCTCCGGCAACTCAATCGTTACACCCCGGATTATAAATAAATCCCGCGCTCCATTCCGTGCGCAAGTGAAACCCGGCATCGCAGCATTGCACATGCCAACTGCCCGATCCGTATATGGGGTGAACACCCCATAGCGCCCACATCGCCTCTTGGTCAGTATGGAGTTTCACTTGAGGAAACGCATGAATGCGACTGAGCTTTTTTCGGAAGAAGTAACCGTTGCCCCGACTGAATCGGAGTACGCCTTAAACATCGTGGGAGTTTATCAAGACCCGATGACCCAAAGCTGGGGGGTGCCCATGTGCCGCCTGGCAACGCAACTGGCGGGAGAGGATCGCATCCGAAACACGTGGTTCGACGTCCATTCCTTAAACGACATCGGGATACTGCTGGAGGCCGTTCGTGCCGCCCTCGTGGCCGATGTGATCGTGGTTTCAGTCTATGCCGCGGATGAACTGCCTCTGGGGCTTTACGTGTGGATTGACGCATGGTTGCCGCGCCGGACCTCGCGCGAAGGCGCCCTCACCGCATTGATCGGCGCCGACGAACCGCGAGATCTGCGATCATTCCGCACACGTGATTATCTGCAAGCCGTGGCACACAAGGCGCGATTGGACTTTATTCCGCTCTTCGAAAACCCTCTCCATCAAGAGAGTCCGAGCAGCGGGATGTAAGCACCTCTCCCCCCGCTAGTTCCTCCGCAGGGGGAGAGGCAAATGCTTTCAGGGCGCGTTTCCTTGATAATAAGGTGGTCGGAGCGACAGGATTTGAACCTGCCTCCGCCTGTTGATTATCAAGGAGTTGCAGCGCAAGACACACAAGGAGACTCACAAACTCCAGTCACGTCCCTTCACGATCTGTCCCAAGTAGTCAACGCCTGGCCCCGGCTCTCTGCGCCGCTCAAAGCAGCCATCCTCGCCATCATCGCTACCGCTGCCCAATAGCCAGTGAGGCCGATATGAGAATTTTACTTGCGGCGGTACTGCCAATAGTCCGGGTCACGATGCAGGTGCTTCACCGCCCAAATGACGACGGCGTCGCCTTCGATGGTGTAGTAAATGCCGTATGGAAAACGACGGATGAGATACCGCCTTACGTCATCTTCGACCACACGCCAAACCTCGGGGCCTTTGAGAATGGCCCGGATGCCCGCTTCAACCTCATCAACAAAAGCGTCGCCCAGGCCGGGAACCTGCTGATTGTAATACCGGCCAGCCGCAATGAATTCGTCCAATGCCTCCTCAACAAAGCGATGCTTCATTTGCGCACTGCGGCGCGGGCCGTCCTGATCGCTTCCGTCCCCTCAACAAGCCTCGACTTGCCGGAGCTTACAGCGGCCCGCCGCTCCCGGACTTCATCCAAATGGGCGCGTTCCACCGTCGGGTCTGCCTCGCCCGACAAACTGGCAAGGAGCTTTTCCACCAGCAGCGCGCGTCCGCTTGTGGGCAGATTCATCGCTTCTTCCGCGACCATTTCAACTGAAAGAGCCATGCTGCAAGCATACGGTACGGGACATCGTTTGCAAGCCTGCTCTCGGTTCAATTTTGGCGATAGGGGGAATGGACGATGAGCGCGGCGATCTGTAATGGGTTTGCTGAGAATTTCGCTTTGGCCATAATGTTGTCGAATCTTAGGCTGTGAGCGAGTGAGCACAAGACATAATATTTTGACTCCACTTTGGTGACGTGCGTTGCGCGCGTCAAGTATTGCTTCAAGGGTGGTAGCGTGGAAACCTTCTGGCGGTGGCGGAATTGGCCGTGCTGTTGCAAGTGCAGCCGGGGCGCAAGCCTTGGGATAATGACGACACGGGAGCGAAGCGGGGGAAAACCGTCTGTTCCATCTTCCAGAAAGGTGACGGAACGACGCAAGCCCTCCCTGGTGGTGACGGCATTGGCCCCCGTGTTGCGAGGGCAGTGGGGGCGCAATCCGGGGGACAATGACGGCACGACCAAGCACTTGTCGGGGCTGGGTTTTCGCGTGTTGGCGTTCGGCTTGGCCTTCCTGCCTTGAGCAAGCCGCATGATCCTCCTTCGCACGGGGCGCTACGGAGGACAGGTCCACCTTCGCCGAGGAAGACATTTGCCCGCAGATAACAGGGCAGATGCACGCAGATGAAAGAGGCAGAATTCCAAGTCCTTCATCTGCGTGAATCCGCGTCATCTGCGGGCAATTCCGGTTCTTGTTTGTGGCCTGGCCGCTGCCTTATCCTGTATATCCTGTTCATCCTGTCTGCCTTTCTTCCCGGCAGCATGGCGGCCCAAAACAACTCCCTATCCGTGTCATCCGCGAAATCCGTGGTTCAAATCTCTGCGGCTCTGCCTCGTTGTGCCACTTTCGCCCTTTCCCGCCCATTCCGCCTGCCACGCGCGCCGGCCATTCCACCGCCTTTTCAATAAATGGTCGGAGCGACAGGATTTGAACCTGCGACGTCTTGGTCCCAAACCAAGTGCTCTACCAGGCTGAGCTACGCTCCGTAAGAAACGCCACCGGCCCGCCTGCCAGTCTTGCACCGGATTGCGGGGGGGGGCCTGCCCGCTCGTTTCATCCGGGGAAATACTACGGCGCGAGCAACAGGCAGGGCAAGCACTTTCGCACGGCACTTTCGCGCGATGCGCCCCGATCTTCAACGGCTTCCAGAAATCCCCTTCTTGACGATGAATCTCAAGACCTCTTCATCTCTCATTTTCAATGAACATACTTTGCATTTTGCGCAATGAACTAAATTGTTCCAAGCGCCTTGCGGGCGGCGCGCACCGTCTTCTCCACGTCCGCCGCCGTGTGGGCCAGCGAAATGAAGCCCGCCTCGAATTGCGATGGCGCCAGATAAATTCCCTCCTCCAGCATCGCGTGAAAATACCTGGCAAACCGCGCCCGGTCGCTCCGCAGGGCGTCGGCCAGATTATGCACCGGCTGGCCGGTGAAGTAGCCGCAGAACATCGAGCCAATCCGGTTGAATTGCATCGCGATTCCCGCGCTCCGCGCCGCCTCCGTCAGGCCCGCTTCCAGCGCCGCGCCCGTTTCCTCCAGCTTCGCATAGACGCCTCCGGTGGAAAGTTCTTCCAGCGCCGCCAAACCCGCCGCCATGGCCAGCGGGTTGCCGCTCAACGTGCCCGCCTGATACACCGGGCCGGCCGGCGCAAGACAATCCATGATTTCCGCCCGCCCGCCAAACGCGCCGACCGGCAGGCCGCCGCCGATGATTTTTCCAAAGCAACTCAAATCCGGCTTGAGGCCGAAGCGCTCCTGCGCCCCGCCCAGCGCCAGGCGGAAACCGGTCATCACCTCGTCGAAAATCAGCAGCGCGCCCTGCGCCGCGGTAATCTCGCGCAGAAATTCCAGATAGCCCGGCCTGGGCAGATACAATCCCGCGTTGCCGGGAACCGGTTCGACGATGATGCCGGCGATTTGTTTTGGATTCGCCGCAAACGCCGCCCGCACCGCCTCGCTGTCGTTGAAGGGCAGGACAATGGTGTGTTGCGTGAACGCCGCCGGCACTCCGGCGCTGTCCGGATTCCCGAAGGTCAGCGCGCCCGACCCGGCCTTGACCAGCAACGAATCGGCGTGGCCGTGATAACAGCCGTCGAACTTGATGATCTTGTCGCGACCGGTGAAACCGCGCGCCAGCCGGATGGCCGACATGCACGCTTCCGTCCCCGAATTGCACATCCGCACCTTTTCCACGCTGGGAACCGCCGAGCAAATCATGCGGGCCATCCTGACCTCCAGTGGATTGGGAATGCCGAAACTGGTCCCCTGCCCCGCCGCCGCCCGCACCGCCGCGATGATCTTGGGATGGGCATGGCCCAGAATCGCCGGCCCCCAAGTCCCGACATAATCCACGTAATCATTGCCATCCACGTCGAACACATGCGCGGCCTGGGCGCGATTGACAAAGAACGGCGTGCCGCCCACGGCGCGGAAGGCACGCACCGGCGAATTCACCCCGCCGGGAATAAAGCGCAAGGCCTCGGCAAACAACTCTTCGGATTTCGTTCTCAAGATCATGCCGCAGCAAATACCAATCCAGCCGTGAATGCAAGCGGCGGCGTGCCAACGGCATAGTGGCAGGCTGGCAGCCCCGATTCATCGGGGCCGCTGTTCCTCCAAAGGGCGCCCATGGTGGAAAGGCGCGAGATATTTGGTGATTTAAAAATTACCTGATTAGGCTTGATTAGGCACGATTGGCCCTGATTGAAAAAGCCTGTATTGGCGAGATGCTGGCGGCCTCACCTAGAAGGTGATGGGGCTGGGACAGAAGAGTCCGTCGGCGAGTCGCCGACGGAAACGACCGAGTCGGTCGTGCTGCCTTGTCAAGGCGAGTGGCGCCTGCATAAGGAAACGGGCTTGCAAGATTCTGGATCAGCGCATGTTACGAATCGCTCTTTGAGCAGAAGGCAGATGATGCCGCTCCGGCCGGAGCTTGAAAGCCTGTTTGGTCTGGTAATACCGATTCTAAATCGGCGAGAAAGGCGGCGACATCGGCTTCGGTCGTGTCCCAGGAGCACATCAGGCGGCAGCCGCCACTGCCGATAAATGTGTAGAAGAGCCAGCCCATTTTGCGCAAGGCGCGGACGGCCGGGTCCGGGATGTCAGCAAAAACGGAGTTGGCTTGGCGGGCAAAAAGGACTTTGATGCCCGGACTCTGGCGCAAACCGGCTTCGAGTTTGGCGGCCATGCTGTTGGCGTGTTCCGCGTGCCGCAGCCACGCGTTGTCGCGCAACATGCCCAGCCAAGGCGCGGACAGAAAGCGCATTTTCGAGGCAAGTTGCCCCGCTTGCTTGCAGCGATAGGCAAACTCTTCCGCCAGCTTGGTATCGAAAAACACCACAGCATCGCCGACGCCCACGCCGTTCTTTGTGCCACCGAAGCAGAGAACATCCACCCCTGCCTGCCATGTGATTTCCTTTGGCTCAACGCCGAGAGAGACGACGGCGTTGGCGAAGCGCGCGCCATCCATGTGAATGCGCAAACCGAGGGACTTGGCCACGGCCCAGACGGCTTTGAGTTCGTCCGGTGAATAAACGGTGCCGACCTCCGTGGCTTGTGTGACGCTGACCGCGCGCGGCTTGGGAAAATGAATGTCGGAGCGGCGCTGAACAATGCGTTGGATGGCCTCCGGCGTCAATTTGCCGCCAGCGCCACCGACGGTGAGCACCTTTGTGCCATTGGAAAAGAATTCAGGCGCGCCGCACTCATCGGTTTCCACGTGGGCCAATTCATGGCAGATGATGCTGTGATAGGACTGGCACAAGGAGGCGAGTGAAAGGGAGTTTGCGGCGGTGCCATTGAAAACGAAAAACACTTCGCAACGAGTCTCGAAGATGTCGCGGATCAGGTCGGCGGCCTCTTGTGTCCAAAGGTCATCCCCGTAGGAAGGGGCGTGGCCTTGGTTGGCTTGTTCCATAGCCGACCATGCTTCAGGACAAATACCCGCGTAGTTATCGCTGGCGAATTGGCGGCGGCCCAGCTTGTTGCCGGCCGGAAAAGCGTTGTCTGCTTTTGAACGCATGAAAGCGATTTAACCAAAATCCATTATCAATGCACCTTAAATCCTCCAGCTTTGGTAATGCGCCAGTCTTGGCTGGTCGGGCGCCCACCCGGGCCCCCCCGCGGCGGGTCCCGATGTATCGGGACCCGCCCTACCTTTTCCCCCTCCGTCACTCACGCACTACCAACTTTGCTGGAGCGCCTGAATCATTCGCGACAGGCTCCCGGCTTCACCCAAAAAGTGATCTGGTTTGGATGGAAGATCCGTCGGCGGGACGCCGACGGGGGCGACCTCCTCCTTTGCCATCCGCCTTCGCCAAAGCTACGGTGGACAGGAGGCTACGGAGGACAGGGGGACGATCGCGCTCCCCAAGAAGTCGCTGATGATTGGGGCTGGAGAGACTCCCATTGACAGCTCCGTAAAGGTAAAGGGGGTCGGGAGATCGTGGCGCGTTCCGGTCGGCGAGCCGCCGACCGGGACAGGCGAGGTCGCCTGTGCTACCCGCCACCGAGCAAATCAGTTTGGAAACCTGAACGGAACTTCGGCGTTTAATCAAGTTGATAATCCAGGCGCATTTGTGCCACTGTTTGTTTGCTGTCAGAATGACAGTTGACCGAAATTTGCGAAAGACCATTATGGAACAAGTCGTCATCATCGGCACCGGCTGCGCCGGCCTGACCGCCGCCATTTACGCCGCCCGCTCCAATCTCTCCCCGCTCGTCCTCACCGGCACGCTGCCGGGCGGCCTGCTCACGACCACCAGCATCGTCGAGAATTATCCCGGCTTTCCCGAAGGGGTTGACGGTTATGAACTGATGACCCGCATGCAAAAACAGGCCGAACGTTTCGGCGCCCGCGTCCAGGTGCTGCGGGTGGTGGAGGCGGTTGATTTTTCTAAAAATCCGTTCGTGCTCACTGTGGATGGCGAGAAGGTGGAAACCAGAACGGTCATCATTGCCACCGGGGCCGGGCACCGGCATTTGGATGTGCCAGGCGAACATAAGCTGGAGAAAAAAGGCGTCACCTATTGCGCGACTTGCGACGGGGCGTGGCCGATGTTCCGCAATCAACCGCTGGTGGTGGTGGGGGGCGGCGATTCCGCCTGCGAAGAGGCGCTTTACTTGACGCGCTTCTCGCCGCAAATCCAACTGGTCCATCGCCGCGACCAGTTGCGCGCCTCCAAAATCATGTCGGGCCGGGTCCTGTCGAATCCTAAAATCAAGCCGGTCTGGGATTCGGTGGTGACGGAAGTCCTCGATCCCAAACAGGACAAGGTGACCGCTGTGCGCTTGAAGAACGCGCGGACCAACGCGGAGACGACGCTGCCTTGCGCGGGCGTTTTTGTGGCCATCGGGCATGTCCCCAACACGCAGCTTTTCAAGGGGGTCCTGGACCTGGACGACAACGGCTACATCGTCCGCAAGCACGGGGCGGAGACCAGTATTCCGGGCGTTTTCGTGGCCGGCGATTGCGCCGATCACGTTTATCGGCAGGCGATCACCGCCGCCGGCTCCGGTTGCGCGGCGGCCATTGACGCGGAGCGCTATCTGGCCAAGCTTTGAAAAGGCGCCATGAAAAAAACAAAAACCAATTTGAAGGCGCGTTGCGCCACCGTGCGCCGCACGACCAGCGAAACGCGCATCGCGCTCACCCTCAACCTGGACGGCTCCGGCAAATCCTCCATTGCCACCGGCATTCCATTTTTCGATCACATGCTGGCGCTCTTCGCCAAGCACGCCGTCATGGATTTGCGCCTGCGCTGCCAGGGGGATCTGGCGGTGGACGCCCATCACACGGTGGAAGATTGCGGGTTGGCGCTGGGACAGGCCTTTCGGGAGGCGCTCGGCCAAAAACTCGGCATCCGCCGCTATGGAACCGGATTCGAGCCGGGCCGTCCCTTGAGCGGCGAAGCTTTTGTTCCGATGGACGAATGCCTGGCCCGGTGTGTGATTGATTTTGGCGGCAGGCCCTGTCTGGTCTGGCGCGGCCTGGGAGGGCAGGCTTACAAGCGAATCAGTATCGAGGAAAAAAACCAGGACGCCTCGTCCTCCTTCCGCTTCGGGCTGGCGCGGGAGTTTTTCCAGGCCTTGGCCAACGAGGCGCGCTGCAACCTTCATCTGGAATTGCTTTACGGCGAGGAGCCGCATCACATCGTGGAAGCGTTGTTCAAGTCCTTCGCCCGCGCGGCCGACGCCGCCTGCCAGCGGGACCCGCGCCTGGCCGGCCGGCTGCCCAGCACCAAGGGAAAACTATGAGATTTCCTGAATAATCCTCATCCGGTAACGTCCAACTTATGCCGGATCAGCAGGAAAAACCGAGCGACATGGACTTGGTGAGGCTGGCTCAAAAAGGCGACATGGAAGCCTTTGAGGAGTTGGTGGCCCGGCATCGGGACAGAGTGTATGCGCGCGCTTACGGCATGATGCGTAATGAAGACGAGGCGCTTGATCTTTCACAGGACGCGTGGGTCAAAGGATGGCAGAGGCTCGGCCAGTTTCAGGGCGGATCAACATTTTCCACCTGGATGACCCGCATCGTCATCAATCTTTGCCTGGACCAGTTGCGCCGGCTCAAACGCAAGCGCGCCGAATCCTTGGAGGCCATGGAAGAAGAATCGGGCGGCGTGGAGCGGCAGATGCCGGTCACGACCTTCAATCCAACCGAAGGCTTGGAACAGGCCGAGTTGCGGGCGCGAATCAATCGCGCGCTGGGCCTTTTGTCGGCGGAGCATCGCACCGTGCTGATCCTGCATGAATTTGAGCAAATGGATTACAAGGAGATCGCCAGACAGATGAAATGCTCCATGGGAACGGTCATGTCGCGGCTGTTTTACGCCCGGCGCCGCATGGCCTCGCTCCTGGCCGGTTTGAAACGAGAGAATTTGGAATGAAACCTGATTTGGAATTGAAATTGCAGGCCCTTTTGGACGCCGAACTGCCTCCCAGCGAGGCGGAGGAAATGCGCCTCCTGGCCGCCCGCGACCAGGAGGCCGCCCGCCTGCTGGCCGAATTGCAAGACATCACAACCGTACTCCGCCAAAATGAGCCAACGGCCGCCGTGCCGGAAACGCGCCCGTTTTACTGGAGCAAAATCCAGCGCCAGATCGAGCGCGAAGCGGCCCGCAACGCCTCCCCTGCCCCGTCGCGGGCGGACCGGTTCCGGCGCTGGCTGACGCCATTGGCGGCCGCGACCGCCGGGGTGGCGGCGCTCCTGCTGTTGCTGAACCGGACCGCGCCGCAAGCGGCCCTGAACGGAGTTTCTCCGGCGGTGGGAGCCAGGGCGAGCGCGTCCCGCCACAATCCGGCGGACACCAAATTTGTGGCGGTTCAGGAAACCCAGCCGCCGAGCGGGACTTTGGTTGGCACCCCGCCCGCCCGGATTCGCAACGACGGCTCCAGCTTCATGGTCGAGATGGAATGATTTGCCTTGGCAACCGGCTGAGTTGGGGTAAAGTTCCATTATGAGCGTGCGGATCAACATGCTTTTCGCCGCGGCGTTGCTCATCGCTTCCGTTACGGTGTGTCCGGCAGAAGACCCCCAAACCAACGGAGCCACCGTGAAGCTCCGTCTTTCCTCCATCCCATGACAACCGAGCTTCCATCCACTCCGGCCGCCGCGGATTCGGTTGCGCCCTCGCGGGAAAATCAATCCGCGGCGGCGGTCTGCGCCGTCCTGATGGCGCACGCCCCCATCCTGGTGCCGGAAGTGGGCGGCGAGCGGGGCGGCGAGGCGCGGGCCAGTTCGCAGGCCATGCGCCAGGCGGCGGCGTGCGTGGCCGGTTTGAAACCGGAAACCGTGGTGTTGATTTCGCCCCATTCGCCGCGCCACCGGCGCGCCTTCGGACTGTGGGGGGGGGAACGTCTGCGGGGGTCGCTGGCCCAATTCAATGCTCCCGGCGCGCAGGTCAGCCTCCCCAACGACCTGCCGCTGGCCAGCGCCATCGCCACCGAGGCAACCCGCCGCGGGCTGGCCACCTGGATGATTGACAGCGGTGCTCTCGATCACGGCGCGTTGGTCCCGCTTTGGTTCCTGGCAGAGGCCGGCTGGTCCGGGCCAACCGTCGTCCTCAGCCTCAACTATCCCGGCGAGGGCGGTCTGGGCGAATTGGGCGAAGCCATCGCCGCGGCGGCCCGCGCTTGCCGCCGCCGTATCGCCATCGTGGCCAGCGGCGACATGAGCCATCGTCTGACGCCCGGCGCTCCGTCTGGATTCCATCCCAAAGCTCGTCATTTCGATGAAACATTCATCCGCCTCATCCGCGACGGCGATTATCATCAGATTGGCAAACTGGATCACGATTTGCGCGAACTGGCCGCCGAGGACGCCGTGGATTCCACTTTGGTCGCGGCGTCCGCCGTGGATTGGAAGGCCACCGGCCACAAGGTTCTTCATTACGAAGGGCCGTTCGGCGTCGGCTACGGCGTGGCCATCCTTTTCGCCGGCGAATCCGGTCAGGCCGCTTCGCCAACGGCCCCAACCGGGGTTGCGGGGCGGGAAGGCGACATCCTGCCCGGCCTGGCGCGCCAGTCCATCGCCGCCGCCCTGCGCGGCAGTTCCGAACATCCGCCGGCCGCCACCAGTGAATATCTGCGCGCGCCGCGCGCCGTTTTTGTCACCATGCATGAGCGTGGCGGCAAATTGCGCGGTTGCGCCGGGACCATCCTTCCTTACTATCCCGACCTCGTTGCCGAGACCTGGCACAGCGCGCGCCTGGCCGCCTTCCACGACTCGCGCTTTGAGCCGGTGGAAGCCAGTGAACTGCCCAACCTCCATCTTGAGGTCAGCGTCCTTCACTCGATGGAAAAAATCACCTCCGCCGACGAACTGGACCCCGCCCGTTACGGCGTGATCGTCTCCGCCGAGGACGGCCGGCGCGGCCTTCTTTTGCCTGCCCTGCCGGACGTCACCTCCAGCAAACAACAATTGAGCATCGCCCGGAAAAAGGGATGGATCGGGCCGAACGAACCCGTGCTCTTGCAGCGATTCCAGGTGGATCACTTCGAGGAGCCGGTCAATTAAATGCCCATCGCGACCGTTGAGTCCAATTATCCCGGCCGGTGGTGGGAACCACTGCCCGACGGGCGCATCGAATGCCGCGTTTGCCCCCGGCTCTGCAAACTTGCCGCCGGCCAGCGCGGATTCTGCTTCGTGCGCCAGAACATCGAAGGGCGCATGGTCCTCACCACTTATGGGCGCAGCAGCGGCTTTTGCATTGATCCCGTCGAGAAAAAGCCGCTGAACCATTTTCATCCCGGCACGAGCGTCCTTTCCTTTGGCACCGCCGGCTGCAATCTCGGCTGCCGCTTCTGTCAAAACTGGGACATCAGCAAGGCGCGTGAGTTTGACCGTCTGGCCGATGAGGCCGCGCCGGAAACCATCGCCGCCGCCGCCCGACGCCTCAACTGCCGCTCCGTGGCCTTCACCTACAACGATCCCGTCATCTTCGCCGAATATGCCATGGACGTCGCCGACGCCTGCCGCGCCGCCGGCGTCGCTGCCATCGCCGTCACGGCCGGCTACATGACGGACGATTCCCGCCCCGAATTCTACCGGCATATTGACGCGGCCAACGTGGATTTGAAGGGATTCACGGAGGAATTCTATCACCGCCGCTGCTTTGGCGAACTGGCCCCGGTGCTTGACACTTTGAAATACCTGCGGCACGAAACCCGCGTCTGGTTCGAGGTGACGACGCTTCTCATTCCCGGCGAAAACGACAGCGACGCCGAAATCGGGGAGGCCGCGGCCTGGTATGCGGAAAACCTCGGAGCCGACGTGCCGTGGCATTTCACGGCGTTTCATCCCGATTACAAGATGCTTGACATATCGCCCACGCCGCCCGCCACCCTGACCCGCGCCCGCGCCATTGCCCTGCGCCACGGCCTGCGCTACGTCTATACGGGCAACGTCCACGACCGCGACGGCGGGAGCACGTGGTGTCCGGGCTGCGGCCGGCGGCTGATCGAGCGGGACTGGTATGTGCTGGGCGAATGGCATCTGGACGGCAACCGTTGCGCCTATTGCGGATTTGAAATCGCCGGCCACTTTGACAAGGAACCCGGCCGTTGGGGCAACCGCCGCATGCCCGTGCGGCTGAGTTGATCAAACGTGTGGTCCAGCGAGGTTGCGTTTGCTGGCACATGGTATGCTTGTTTATTGTGTTTGATAAAAAGCCGCGCGTGCGTTGAATCTGTCTTTGCTTTTGAGCTGCCCCAAATCGGGACAGCACACAGCCTAATGCAAGGCAGCGGCGTCCTTCGGTGGTTGCTTCGGCGGGTCTTGCCCTCATTGGAGATTCAAGGGCGCGCGCCTGTTGGCATTATCAGGTTGCTAAAGTGGTTTTGGTCACGTAATATTCCGTTACTGGCTGGCGAATCTCTCAAGGCGGGGGCGTAATTGTCCGATGTCGTATAAAGGTCCTTGAAAAAAAATGACATGCATGCACAGAAGAAGCATCTTGCGGTAATGGGAATCCGGTTCGCCGGCTTCACGGGCGCGCCCGGCGATTGGCCTTGCCGCGGGATTCTCGTTTCCATGCTGCTGGTCATGCTCGGCGCCGGCTTTCCATTTCCGGCGAAGGCGGGCGGCGCTTCCGCCACCAATGCCGTTTCTCAAGGCGTCCCGGAATTGACGCTCGAACAACTGATCAACATCCCGGTGACATCGGTGGCCAAAAAGGAAACCCCGCTGCAAAACTCTCCCGCCGCCATCTCGGTGGTGACGGCGGACGATATCAGCCGCCTGGGCATTACCTCGCTCCCGGACGCGCTCCGCCTGGTGCCGGGAATGGACGTGGCGCAAATTGACGCCAACGAATGGTCCGTCAGCATCCGCGGGTTCAACAGCGAGCTGGCCGACAAACTGCTGGTCCTGGTTGATGGCCGTTCGGTCTATACGCCGGCCAGCGGGGGCGTTTTCTGGGGCGCCCAGAACATCATGATGGACGACCTGGACCGGATTGAGGTCATTCGCGGGCCGGGGGCAACCCTGTGGGGCGCCAACGCGGTGGACGGAGTCATCAACATTGTCACCAAAAGCGCCCGTGAAACCCAGGGCGGCCTGGTCACCGTGGCGGGCGGAAGCCAAGCGCAGCCGATCTCGGCCCTGCGTTACGGCGGCGAGCTGGCCAGCAACCTCTATTATCGCGTTTATGTCCAACGATCCGATTTTGCCAGCTACCCCCTGCCCAACGGGGTCGCTGTGGGCGATGAATGGAATTATACCAGCGCCGGCTTCCGCATGGATTACGAACCCCCCAGCCAAAACACCCTCACGCTACAGGGAGATTATTACGGAGAGGACGCCGGCAAACCGACCTATAGCCTCAGCCTCAACCCGCCCGGCACTTCTTACCTTACTGACACCGAGCATAACGAGGGCGGCAACATCCTCGGTCGCTGGACCCACGACTTCTCGCCCTCCTCCAAGTTGACGTTGCAGTCCTACTACGACCACGTCGAACAGGGCGACGGCTCCGGACAGGAATATCAAAACAGCTATGACGTGGATTTGCAGGAGCAATTCTCCATCGGTGCCCGCAACGACTTCATCGTCGGAACCGGTTATCGCGATGTTTCGGTCGGCATCACTCCGAGTTTAGCAGTAACTTGGACGCCCGAAACGCGCAGTATCCAGACCTTCAACCTTTTTGCCCAGGATGACATCGCACTGGCGCCCGACCGTCTTCACCTCATACTCGGCTCCAAACTCGAATACGACACGCTCATTGGCTGGGAACCTCAGCCCGACGTCCGCCTGATGTGGATGCCAGCCGACAACCAGCGTGTCTGGGCCGGGGTCTCCAGGGCCACAGCCACCCCGCCGCTTTACACCTTGGACAGCCGTGTCAACTACTTCGCCATGCCCTCGCCTCCTCCCGGCCCGCCCGTTCTCCTCTCCATCCTGCCCAACAGCATTTTGACTCCGGAGAGCCTCATAGCCTATCAAGCCGGCTATCGCATTGAGCCGGCCAAGAATCTGTCCATTGACTTGACCGGTTTCTACAACGTGTACGACGATCTCATCGTGGCGATGCCCAATCCGGCCGGCATGGAAGCCAGCCCCGCGCCGCCGCATCTGCTCATGTCCGATTCCTGGCAAAACTCCGGCCGCAGCCAAACCTACGGTGTGGAACTGGCCGTCCAATGGCAGTTGACCGAGAATTGGCGATGGGTCGCCAGCTACTCGTGGCTTGACACCCACCAGCAGCCTGAGACGATCAGCGCTCCGCAAAAAAGTCCCGAGCAGCAGGTCCAGTTGCGCTCCTATTTGGATCTGCCTTTTCATCTCCAGTTGAATGGCGCGCTCTACTTCGTGGACCGAAGCACCGCCGACAACAACGCCGGCAATGCGGAAATCCCCGCCTATCTGCGCGCCGATTTGGGGGTGGTCTGGCATCCGCGCCCCTCGCTGGATCTTGGTATCTGGGGAGAAAACCTCACCCAGCGCCGCCACGTCGAATCCTTGGATGAACAGTCCATCGTGCTGTCGGAGGTGCCGCGCAGCATCCTGGCCAAACTGACTCTCAGATTTTAAGCCCGCCACCAATGAACCGCCCCAGCAACCAATGGCTCAGGTCCCGGTCGCGAAGAATCGTCTTCGCCGCCGGCTGCTTGTCCGTTTGCCTGGCGGGTCCCGTCCTGCTCCCGGCGATGGCGGAGCCGAGCATGACCGATTCGCAGGTCAAGGCGCTCTGTCTGTTGAACTTCGCCAAATACGTCGAATGGCCCACCAATGCGTTCCCGTACACCAATTCTCCCATCCGCATCGCCGTGCAGGGCGACGGGCCGTTCACGGCCGCTCTCCAATCTTCGGTCAAAGACAGGACTATTGACGGCCGCCGCATTATCATCCAGGTCGTTCATTCCGGCGAGGACATCCCGGCATGCCATATCCTCTTCGTCAGTTTCGCCGAAAGCAGCCGCGCGCCCGGAATCCTCAAGCAGGTCAACGGCCGCCCCGTCCTGACGGTTGGAGAAGCGCCCTCCTTTCTGGGATTCGGCTGGATGATCAACTTTGTCACGCGCAACGGCAAGGTTCGATTTGACATCAACATGGAGTCCGCAAGAAAGGCCGGACTGCGCATCAGTTCCAACCTGTTGCAGCTCGCCGACACCGTGAGGGACAACCCCAAATGAACCGCCTCCTCTCATTTAGCCGCGCGTCCATCAAACGCAAGCAGGTGCTGATCATCATGCTCAACACCACCGCCGCCCTGCTGCTGGCCTTCGCCGGTTTCACCGCCTACGAAGTGGTCACCTTCCGCGCCGCCATGGTCCGCAGCCTTTCCACCCTGGCCCAGATCACCGGCAACAACGTCGCCGGCACCCTGGATTTCAACGACCCCAAATCCGCCGCCGAAGATCTTTTCGCCCTTCGCGACGACCCTCACATCATTGGCGCCTGTGTCTATGGCGCCGATGGCGCTCCTTTCGCCACTTACGGCCCCGGCTTCAAACCACCGCCCCGCGTTCCCGACTCCGGTCACGCTTTTAGCGACGGCAACCTCTCCTTCACCTGCCCCGTCAAATCCAGAGGCGATGTCGTCGGCGCCCTCTACCTGGTTTCCGACTGCCAGGCGCTTTACGCCCGCCTGGGCGAATACGCGCAAATCGCCGGCGCCGTGTTCGTTCTCACCCTTATAGTCGCGCTGGTGCTGTCCAGCCGCTTGCAGCGCCTGATGTGCCAACCGATCTTGCAGCTCGCCCGCGCCGCGCGCCTGGCCGGCCAGAACAAGGACTACGGCGTCCGCGTCATCGCGCGCAACCCCGACGAAATCGGCGCGCTGGTGGAAAGCTTCAACGACATGCTGGCCCAAATCCAGGAACGCGACACCCACCTGGAACAGCGGGTGGCCGAACGCACCCGGGAACTCGAACGAGAGATCGCCGGGCGCAAGCAAACCGAGGTGAAACTGGACTACGAACGCGATCTTCTGCGCTCCCTCATGGAACACTCCTCCGACTGCATATACTTCAAAGACCGCGAGTCGCGCTTCATCAGTTGCAGTAAAGCCATGTGCGACCGCTTCGGGACCACGAGCGAAGGCATCATCGGCAAGACCGATTTCGACTTGTTTGACAGCACCCACGCCCGCGAAGCCTTTGAGGATGAGCAGCGCATCCTTCAGACCAGCCTTCCCATTCACGGCAAAGTCGAGCACGAAATTTCCACCGACGGAACGGAAACCTGGGCCTTGACGTCCAAAATGCCCTTGCGCGACAAAGCGGGCAACATCACGGGCACCTTCGGCATTTCCAAGGACATTACCGCCATGAAGGTCGCCGAGGCCAGCCTGGAGAAGGTTCACAGCCAGCTTGTGGTCGCCTCCCGGCAGGCTGGCATGGCCGAAGTCGCCACCAGCGTCCTCCATAATGTCGGCAACGTGCTCAACAGCATCACCGTTTCCACCACCCTCGTCCTGGACGCGCTGGCCGCTTCCAAAGTCAAGAATCTCGGACGCCTGGCCTCCCTGCTCGCCGAGCACAAGGATCATCTGCCCGATTTCTTCGCCTCCGATCCCAAAGCCCGCGAAATCCTGCCCTATCTGCAATGCCTGGCGGACACCTTTGCCAAGGAACAGGAGAACCTCACAACCGAAATGCGCCTGACTCGAAAAAACATCGAGCACATCAAGGACATCGTCGCCATGCAGCAAAATTACGCCAGCTATGCCGGCGTCGTCGAGAAGGTCAGCCCCGTCGAACTGGTCGAGGACGCCCTGCGCATGAATGATGCCGCCCTGGCCCGCCACCAGGTCCGCGTCATCCGCCGCTTCGACCCGCACCTCTCCGAAATCACCGCCGACAAACACAAGATCCTCCAGATTCTCGTCAACCTGGTCCGCAACGCCAAATACGCCTGCGACGAATGCGACCGCCCCGACAAGACCATTATCATCGAACTCAACAACGGCGGGCAGCATGTCCGCTTCGCCATCGCGGACAACGGCGTCGGCATCCCGCCTGAGAACCTGAACCGCATCTTCAACCACGGCTTCACCACCCGCAAAAACGGCCACGGCTTCGGCCTGCACAGCGGCGCGTTGGCCGCCCGTGAAATGGGCGGCTCCCTCACCGCCCACAGCGACGGCCCCGGCGCCGGCGCCTGCTTCACCTTGGACCTGCCACTCCACCCTCCACCCAAGTCATGAGCGAATCCATCAACCGCCGCATCCTGGTCATTGACGACAACCGGGCCATTCACGATGATTTCAACAAAATCCTCGGCCCCGCCAGCGTCAAGGACGACGCAATCAGCGCCTTCGAAGAAAGCCTGTTCGGCGGCGCGGAGAAGCTCCCCGAGATCGCGCCGTTCCGCGTCGCCTCCGCCTTCCAGGGCCAGGAAGGTCTGGAAATGGTCCGCCGCGCCCTGGACGAAGGCCAGCCCTACGCCCTGGCCTTTGTGGACGTGCGCATGCCTCCCGGCTGGGACGGCGTGCAAACGACCGCCGAAATCTGGAAAATAGATCCCAGCATCCAAATCGTCCTCTGCACCGCCTATTCCGACTACTCGTGGAACTCGATGATCGCCCGGCTGGGTCAGTCCGACCGCCTGGTGGTGCTCAAGAAACCATTTGACAACATCGAGATTCTCCAGCTCGCCTACACCCTCTCCACCAAATGGGCCTTGGCCCGCGCTTCCCTGCGCCGCCTGGAGGAACTGGACGGCCTGGTCGCCCAGCGCACCAGCCAACTCCGGGTCGCCAACGAAGAACTGCTGGCCGATATCTCCTGCCGCAAACAAACGGAACTCCGCCTCTCCGCCTTCGCCACCCTTGGCAAGCGCCTCAGCGCCGCCCAAAACCCCAAGGTTGCCGCCGAGGTCATCGTCCAGGTCGCCGACCAATTGATCGGCTGGGACGCCTGTCTCTGCGCCCTCTGCTCCCCTGACGAAAACCGCCTCCACCACCTCCTGAGCATGGACCTGATAGACGGCCGGCGCGCCGAATGCCATATCGAACCTGCGGACCAGGAACCCGGCTTTCTCGCCCAAAAAGCGATTCAGGAAGGCCCGCAGCTCATTCTGCGCGACAACACCGCCGCCTTTCCGCCCGAAAGCACTCCCTTCGGCGACGTAAAACGCCCCTCCGCCTCCATCCTTTACGTCCCCATTCGCAATGGCACCGGCCTGGTCGGCGTCCTTTCCATCCAAAGCTACAAACCCCGCGCCTACGACCAGCATCACCTGGAAACCCTCCAGGCCCTGGCCGACCACTGCGGCAGCGCCCTGCACAGAATCCAAGCCGAGGAAGCTCTCCACCAGACCGAACACCAATTCCGCCAATCCCAGAAAATGGAAGCCATCGGCCAGCTCGCCGGCGGTGTGGCCCACGACTTCAACAACCTTCTCCTGGTCATCCTCGGCAACGCCGAATTCGCCCTGCGCGAAATATCCGCCGCCGCTCCGGACGCCGCCGAGTGTCTGAAAGAAGTGCTCGATGCCGCCCATCGCGCCGCCAATCTCACCCGCCAGCTCCTGACCTTCAGCCGCAAACAACTGGTCCAGGCCGAACCGCTCAACCTCAACCACCAAATCGCCCAACTCAACAAAATGCTCCAGCGCATTATCGGCGAAGACATTCAACTCCGCTGCGACTGCCAGGACGGCCTGCCCCTGGTCAGCGCCGACGCCGGAATGCTCGATCAAGTCATCATGAACCTGGCGGTCAACTCCCGCGACGCCATGCCCAATGGCGGCGCCATCCGCATCGCCACCCGCTCCCTCACTCTCAACCGCGCCGACCTCCGCGCCCATCCTGACGCCCGTCCCGGCCCCTACGTCTGCCTCTCCATCTCCGACACCGGCGCCGGCATCCCTCCGAAAAACCTCACCCGCATCTTTGAACCCTTTTTCACCACCAAGCAAAGAGGCAAAGGCACCGGTCTCGGGCTGGCCACCGTCTTCGGTATTGTCAAACAACACCGGGGCTGGATCGAAGTCGCGAGCACCGTCGGCGCTGGCACCACCTTCCAAATCTACTTTCCCGCCTTCGCCTTCCTCGACGCCAAAGTCGCCGCCGCCAAACCCGGCGCCACCCCCTGCGGCGGCCACGAATCGGTCCTGCTGGTCGAAGACGACGAAGCGGTCCTCCGCGTCAGCCTGCGTTACCTCAAAGAGGCGGGCTACCGGCCGATGGCCGCCTCCTCCGGCCAGGAAGCCCTCCAACTTTGGGCCGCCCACCAAAACGAGATTGATCTATTATTGACCGATATCGTGATGCCCGGCGGCATCAATGGACGCGTGCTGGCCGAGCGCCTGACTGCGGCCAAGCCCGACCTCAAAGTTCTCTTTATGAGCGGCTACGGCGGCGACATCCTTGGCGAAGACTCCGCAATCCTGCAACGCCCCAACAGTCGTTTCCTCAAAAAGCCGTGCAGTCGCGAGGATTTCCTCCACGCCTTGCGCGAACATCTCGACGCCCCCCGCTCCGTCGCAATTGCGGAGCCGGCAGTCAATTAAGCCTGCAAGAGAATTGCCTTTGCATTCAAAAGCCGGGTTTGTAATTTGTGGCGGGATGTCACCCAAATAAGCGCATTGAACTGATGCCGACATGCGACAATTTATCGCCATAGCCGCCAACGCCTTCATGGAGTTGATCCGGCAGCCGATTTTTCTGCTTCTGATGACCACCTCGGCTTTGTTCGAGGTGGGGTTGGCGTGCGTCAGTTACTTCGGATTTGGCGATGAGCCGAAAATGGTCAAGGTCAGCGTGCTGGCGGTGATGTTGCTGGCCGGGCTGTTCAGCGCGGTGTTGAGCGCGTCGGCTTCCCTGGCGCGGGAGATTGGCAGCGGCACGGCGCTGGCGGTGCTGGCCAAGCCGGTCAGCCGCCCGCAATTTTTGCTGGCCAAATACGTCGGACTGGCCCTGTCGCTGGTGGTGTTGACTTACGTCAATTGCGTGGCGGCGCTGCTGGCCACGCGGATGACGTTTGACGCCTATGGCGACGCGGATACGCCGGGCCTGGCGGTCTTTTGCGGAGCGGTGGTCCTGGCCTACGCCATCGGCGGGCTGACGAATTATTTCATGCGCAGGCCCTTTGTCTCCGACGCCGTGCTTGCGCTGGCGGCGATGGTCACGGTAGCATTCATCGTCCTGCAATTCATTCCGCGGGCGGTGCAGCGGGCGGAGAATGAATTTGTGGGCCTGGATTGGCGGATCGTGCCGGCGTCGGGGCTGATCTTGATGGCGCTGCTGGTTTTGGCGGCGCTGGCGCTGGCCTGCTCGACCCGGCTGGAAGTGATTCCGACGTTGAGCGTCTGTTCCGCCTTGTTTTTATTGGGGCTGGTGTCGGATTATTTCTGGGGAACGCGCGCTGAACATGGGAGCCTTTGGGCCTCTGTGTTTTACACGGTGACGCCCAATTGGCAATTGTTGTGGGTGTCGGACCTGATGGAGCAAGGCAAGGGGGCAATCCCGGTGGATTACCTGGCCCGGGCGCTGGGTTACACGGTGTGCTACGTGGGGGCGGTGCTGGCGGTGGCCCTGGTGCTGTTTGAGGACCGGGAATTGAGTTAAGGAAATTGATGGATCGAAACGTAAAGAGAATTGGATTGGTCAACTGGATCGCGCTGCTGGGCGCCACGGTGGGGATGTTGTTCATCGCCCGCCATGTCAACTCGGCGGCCGGGCTGATGGGAGCCATCCTGGGCGGACTTGGGCTGTTCGCGGCCCTTTTGAGTTATTGCCAGATGAGCCTGGAGGGGCGGGAGCAAGTGGAGAAACTGGAGCTGGATGAGTTGAGCAAGAGCCGCGGAGCGGCCTCGCTTTTTGCCGCGGCGGGGGCGGACACTTTCCCGGCGCGACGTTCGCGCGAGCAATTCGAGCGGTATTTCGTTCCGGCGCTGACGACATTATTGCTGCTGATCCAGTTGGCGGCGGCCTATTTTCCGTGGCGGCACTTCAGCGCGGCTTCGGGGGTTGATCCGGCGCGCGCGCCGCTGGCCCTGGCCTTGTTCGGCTTGATGGGGCTGATCCTGTTTATCTTGGGAAAATACTCCAGCGGCCTGGCCCGCTTGCAGAAGCAGCGGTTGCTGCGCCCGGGGGCGTCCTATTTGATGTTGAGCGCTTATGCCTGCTGGACGGCGGCGGCGACCCTGGCGGCCGTCTATTTCAATTTCCCGAAGGTGGATTTTTACGTGGGCCGCGTTCTGTGCGTGGTGGTGGGCTTGATTGCCTTGGAAACGCTGGCCGGCCTGGTGCTGGAGATATACCGGGTGCGTCTGAAAGGCAAGGAAGCGCGCCTGCTCTACGAGAGCCGGCTGGTCGGTTTGCTGGGCCAGCCCGAAGCGCTGATCACCACGGCGGCGCACGCCTTGGATTACCAATTTGGCTTCAAAGTCTCGGAGACCTGGTTCTACCGGTTTCTGGAAAAGGCCTTTGCCTGGATGGTGCTGGCGCAACTGGGGATTTTGGTTCTTTCCTCGTGCATCGCGGTGATTCCACCCGGCGAGGAGGCCTTGCTGGAGCGATGGGGCCGGCCGGTGAACGGACGGGGCGTGATCGGGCCGGGGCTGCACTTCAAGATGCCGTGGCCGGTTGACCAGGTTTATCGCTATCCCACCGAGAGGATTCAGAGTTTTATTGTCGGCGCCGAGCCGGAAACGTTGCAGACCATTCAATGGACCGTTCCCCATGCCAAGGAGGAGAATTTTTTGGTGGCCAACCGGGCCGGCAGTTTGGCGGCGGACACCAACAATCCCGCGGGAGCCACCAATCAAGCAGGCGGCCATCCGGCGCCGCCGGTCAGCCTGTTGTCTGTCAGCATTCCGGTGCAATTTCAAATCACCAATCTGACCAATTGGGCCTATAAAAACCGGGATCCCAACGTCCTGCTGGCGACGCTCTCACGCCGGATCGTGGCGCGTTTCCTGGCGGGGGCGGAAATGACAAACCTCATGTCAGCCGGACGCGGCGCGGCGGCGGACGCCTTGCGCCAATCCATACAAAAGGAAAGTGACGCGCTGGATCTGGGCGTGAAAATCATCTTTGTCGGTTTGGAGGATATTCATCCTCCGGTCAAGGTGGCGGGGGAATACGAAAAAGTGATCAGCGAACGGGAAAGCCGCGAAGTCAAAATCCTGGAGGCGGAGGCCCACGCCATCACCACCAACGCCCTGGCGCGCGGCGCTTCCAACAATCTGGTGGTCATGGCTGAAGCGGACAAGTTCAGCACCACCATCAATGCCGCCGCCCGGGCCGGTTTGTTTGCCAGGCAGTCGCAGGCCTACGCGGCCGCCCCCGGCCCGGATGGAGTCTATGAGCACTGGGCCTATTTGGACGTGCTGGCCAGGTCCACCCGCGACGCCCAAAAGAAAATCATCAACGCCGCCGGCGACATCCCGCAGATTTTCGAGTTCAACGAAGAACCAAAGATTCGCGATTTGGGAAGCAGCCTGATTACTCCCAAAGAGAACAAGTAATATGAAACGAAGCCCCCTGACCATCGTCATCGCCCTCCTGCTCATCGCCGTTTTCGGCCTCATGCTCTTTGTCTTCCAGGTGCGCCAATCCGAGGTTGCCGTCGTCACCCTGTTCGACAAGATGGAATCGGGCAGCGTGCGCACCAACCCCGGTCCGCATTTGAAATTGCCCTGGCCGATTGAGCGGGTCTATACGCTGGACCAGCGCGTGCATACCCTGGATCTGGAAGCGGAAGACAAATTGGAGCAAATCACCCTGCCCGATCAGAGCATCGTGCTGCTTCTGACTTATGTTGGCTGGCGCATCAACGATCCGGCCCGGTTCTTCCAGAATTTTGAGAACGGCTCCATGATCCAGGCGGAAACCAATTTGCAGGGGATCATCCGTTCGGCCAAGCTGGAGGTGGCGGGCCATCACAATTTTTCGGATTTTCTTTCCGCCGATACAAACCAGATCAAGTTCACCCAGATCGAACAGGAGATGTTGGATGAGGCGCGCAAAAAGGTCGCCGCCGGCAATTACGGCATCGAAATTAAATTCGTCCAGATCAAGAGCATCGAACTGCCCGGCAACGTCTCCCAAACGGTCTTCGACCGCATGAAGGCGGAGCGCAACAAACTGGCGGACGCCATCAAGTCCGATGCGGATCGCCAGTCCATCGAAATTAAATCCAAGGCCGACAGCGAGGCCACCCGACTCCTGGCGGAGGCCGACGCCAAGGCCAAGGAAATCCGCGGCGAAGGCGAGCAGGCCATGATCCAATCGCTGCAGGTGATGGGGCAAAACCCCGAGTTGGCCAAGTTCCTCATGAACCTCAGCATGATGGCGGACGTCGGCAAGGACAAAACGACCTGGATTCTCAACCACAACACCACCGGTCTGGAGTTGCTGCAAGCCAGGCCGTCCCAGTCCGCGACCAACGGCCCGGCGCCCGCGCATAACTAGATTCTCACGACCTATTGACAGATGAGCGAACAGGAAACCAACCCGTTGCAGCCGCCGGCCGGCCCGCCCGCGTCGGAACCGCCGACGCCTGATGATCCGGGGTCGCAGGCCCTCTCGGAGGCCTTGCGCAGCAGCTTCTTCATCATCCAGATCATCATGGTCCTGCTGGTGGTGATGTTTTTCGCCTCGGGCTTTTTCACGGTGAAGGAGCAAAACAAGGCGATCATTCTGCGCATGGGCCGGCCGGTGGGACAAGGAGAAGGGATCCTGCTGGGGCCGGGCGCGCATTTCGCATTTCCCCGGCCGATTGACGAGGTGACCAACGTGCCCTTCAGTTCCTCGCAATCCGCTTATTCCAGCGTCGGCTGGTACCAGAGCATTGCTCAGTCCGTCCAGAACGCGCCGCCGCCCCAGTCCATGCCAAAGCTGGATCCCGCCTCCAGCGTCAGCTACATGCTGACGGCGGACACGAACATCATCCATCTGATCGCCTCCGTCACCTACCGGATCACCGAGCCTGTCGCGTTTTATTTTGACTTTGCCAACGCCGCCGGTTTTGTCACCAACGACCTGGACAACGCGCTGCTGTTCGCCGCCAGCCATTTCACGGTGGACGACATTCTCTCCAAACGGCGCGAAGACTTCCGGGTGGCGGTAGAGACGCGCCTGCGCGATTTGGCGCGGGGGCAGAGTTTGGGCATCACGGTGGAAAGGGTGGATCTTAAATCCGCCCCGCCGGTGGCGTTGTGGACCGATTTCCAGAAGGTTGACCAGGCCAACACGGAGCACGACACGACTCTGAGCGCGGCCGACAGCTACCGGAGCCAGACCTTGGGCAACGCCAACGGCCAGAAGGAGTCGCGCATCAACGCTGCCAACGCCGACAAGGCGCGCATGGTGGCGTTGATCGGGGCCGAAGCCACCAATTTCTCCCGGCTGCGGGCGAATTACGAGGCCAACCCGGCCCTGGTCACCAGCCTGCTCCAGGCCGAGACTTTGGGAAGAGTTTGGACCAATGCCCAGTCCGTCGTCGTCCTGCCCGACCTGACCAACAGTTCCATACGCATCCACCTGGGTGAGCAGCCGCCGGCCCTGATTGCCTCGACCAATCTACCCTCCACCCAATGAGCGAAAAATCAGCAAGGCAAACAAGTCACGGTCGTTACGAGCAGCAACTCGTCAATCCCAGAGGGATTGCATCATTCAGCCCAGGGTTGGCCCGATTCCGAGAGGGCCTACCCTGGGTAAGCGCATTTAAATTTTACAACCCTGCAAGGGTTGAATCTCAAAGACTTACGAAACAGACTCAACCCTTGCAGGGTTGTGGTCTTCCTGGATTCTCACCCAGGGTAGCGACTTGCCCCGCCTTCGCTACGCTCCGGCGCGGCAAGTCGCAACCCTGGGCTAAGAGCTTCAATCCCGTTGGGATTGAAAAACCAATGGCACCGCCCCAAACATTTCCCGGTGTTCCACAGAAAATGCCGAAGGACTTTATTTTTGGAATATCCTCAAGGCAAGTATATTAAGCCATGCAAGTTACATCACTGTTGAGCCGCAAAGAACACGAGCATGATCATTCCTGCGCGGATTGCGGCCACGACCACGATCAGGAGCACAGCCACGCCATGCTGCCATTGGCGCAGACGCTGATCGGCCTGCTTTTCGTGATCAACTCCTTTGCCGTGAACTGGATGTCCGGTTTCTTCCAGGGCGCCGCCGAACCCGTCTCGGCCGGCAGCGCCATGATCGGGGCCATTATCCTGGGCTATCCCATACTGATAACCGCCTTTGTTGATTTGCGCCGCGGCCTCCTGACCACCAATGAACTGGTCGCCCTGGCCGTCACCATCTCCTTCGGTTCAGGCCATTATCAGGAGGCCGGCGTCGTCGCCTTCTTCATGCTTCTGGGCCAGATCATCGAAACCCGCACCGCCGAAGGCGCCCGCGCCTCCATCGAATCGCTCATCAAATTGACCCCGCCCAAGGCCCGGCGCGTCACCCCGCAGGGAGAGGAGGAAGTGGACACCAAACTTCTGGCCATCGGCGACGTCATCCGCGTGCGGCCCGGGGACAACGTGGCGGCCGATGGCGTGATTGTCAGCGGACAGGGTTCCTTGAACCAGGCCAACATCACCGGGGAATCGCTGCCGGTGGACAAGAAGCCCGGCGACGAAGTGTTCGCCAGCACGCAGAATTTGACCGGCGTGCTGGAAATCCGGGTGACCCGCGCCGGACAGGACACGACGCTCGGCAAGGTGCGCGACCTTATTCTTGCGGCGGAAAAAAGCAAACTGCCGCTCATGCGCATCATTGACCAATACATGGGCTTCTACACCCCGCTGGTGCTGGTCATTGGGGCGCTGGTCTGGGCCTTCACTCATGATCTGAGCCGGGTCATTGCCATCTTCATCGTTTCCTGTCCGTGCGCCTTCATCCTGGCGACACCGAGCGCGATGGTGGCGGCGCTTTCCGCCGCCGCGCGGCTGGGCATACTCATCAAGAACGTGGGCGACATCGAACTGGCCGCCCGCATCAATGCCTTTGTGTTTGACAAAACGGGCACCCTCACCACGGGCCGCCTCGTGGTCAGCCGCCTCTCCCCGCAAGCCGGCACCGCGCCGGCCGAGTTGTTGCGCCTGGCGGCCTCGGCGGAAAAATACAGCAACCATCCCACCGCCAAGGCCCTGGTGCAGTTGGCCGGCGAAGCGGGCGTTCCGCTGTTGGAACCCGGGGAATTCCATGAAGCGGCCGGGCGCGGCGTCAGCGCGCAAATTGACGGGGCCAAGATACTGGTGGGGCGCGCCCAATGGCTCAAAGACCAGGGCGTGGCGCAGGATATTACCGGCTCGGTGGATCTGAACGAGACGGAGGGTTTCAGCCTTATTTTCGTCTCCCGCAACGGCCAGTGCGTCGGATGGGTGGGATTGCAGGACCAAACCCGCGCCGAGGCCCGCGAAGCGCTGGCCGAATTGAAGAACTGCGGCGTGCGGCGCATCGCCATGGTTTCCGGCGACCGCCAGCCGGTGGCGGCCCGGGTGGCCGCCGAAATCGGCTGCGAAGAAGTGGCCGCTGAATGCCTGCCGCAGAACAAGGTTGAATTTGTCCGCCAGATCAAGGCCAAGGGTTATCGCGTGGCGGTGGTCGGGGATGGCGTCAACGACGCCCCCGCCCTCGCCGCCGGCGATCTGGGCATCGCCATGGGCGCCGCCGGAAGCGAAGTCGCCATCCACAGCGCCACCATCGCGCTGATGAACAACGACCTGCGCCGCCTGCCATTCCTGGTCAAGCTTTCCCGCCAGACCCGCTCCGTCATCAACCAGAATTTTATGATTGGCGTGTTTTTCGTCATCGGCGGGCTGGTGCTGGCGGCCATGAGCTACATCAATCCGATTGTGGCGGCGTTTATGCACGTCGCCGGCTCCCTCCTGGTTGTCTTCAACAGCGCGCGCCTGGTGCGCGAAGGCGAGGAATTGGAACCGCATCTTGGCGCCGTTTCCGAGCCGCCCGCCCCACCGCCGCCCGCCGCCCGTCCGCAAACAGCCCCGGCTCCAGCCTAGCCGCAAACCCATGCCTGCCACACTGGAAATACCCCCGCCGGCCGCCCGCGAACCGCAATCCGCGGACGTTGTCATCTCCGTGCGCGGCCTGACCAAGGTGTTCAAGGATTTCTGGGGGCGGCCCAAGGCGCGCGCGGTGGACAACGTGGATTTTGATGTCCGCCGCGGCGAAGTTTTCGGTCTGCTCGGCCCCAACGGTTCCGGCAAGTCCACCACCGTGAAGTTGCTGCTCGGCCTGCTCCATCCCACCCGCGGCCATATCGAAGTTTTTGGCCACTCGCCACGGCACGTCGGCACCAAGTCGCTCATCGGCTATCTGCCGGAGGAATCGTATCTCTATCGCTTTCTGGACTCGCGGGAAACGCTCGACTTTTTTGGAAATTTATTTGACTTGCCGCCCGCGCAGCGCCGTCGCCGCACCGAAGAGTTGCTGGATATGGTCGGCTTGAGCGCCGTCCGCACCCGGGTGGTCGGCGAATTCTCCAAGGGCATGCAACGCCGCATTGGCCTGGCACAGGCCCTCATCAACGATCCCGAATTGATCATCCTGGACGAGCCGACCGCCGGCATGGACCCCATCGGCTGCCGCGAAATCAAGGACCTCATCCTCACCCTGGCCGGCCGCGGCAAGACGGTTCTTTTGAGCAGCCATTTGCTTTCCGACGTGGAAGACGTGTGCGACCGGGTGGTCATTTACTATGGAGGCAGGATTCAGGCGATGGGAACCTTGAAGGAATTGCTGGCCAAACCTGACGCGGTTTGCATCACCATGCCGCCGGTTTCGCGCGATACCATGCGCCAGGTGCTCGACCTCATCGGGCGCGACGGCGCCGCCGGCAAGGTGCAGGTGGACACGCCGACCCAGAACCTGGAAAGCTATTTTCTGGAAGTGGTGCGCAAAGCCAGGGAAAATCTGTCCGAAACTTCCGGCGCGGTTTCCGGCAGCAACGTCGCCGCCTATCTCCGGGGCGACGCCGAGGCCGCTCCCCCCGCCGATAAAATCCTCGAGCGCCTGGCCGCTCCCGCCGCGCCCAAACCGGTTGCGCCCGCCGCCCCCGCCACGCCCGACGTTCGCTTTGACGAAGCCAAACTGCACGGCCTGGCCAGGCCCGCCGAACCGCGTCCGCCCGCTCCGGCGCCCGCGCCCGCCGCCCCTCCGGTTGACCTGGGCAAGGCCAACGAGAAGCTCTCCACGCTGCTGGGAAAAAAGGATGAACCCAAGTAATTGCCCATTGTGGATTGCGGATTGCGGATTGCGGATTGCGAAGTGGCATCAGCAATTTTCCGCGCTCAGTGTGCCTTTCTTCCTTCTGGCCGCTGCTGTCGCTCCTCGGCGCGCAGCCCGAAGGCGCAAATCCGCAATCCGCATTCCGCATTCCGCAATCTTGTAGCCATGCACCGCGTCCTTGCCATCGCCCGCCTGACTTTGAAGTCGGCCTTGGGTTACCGGTTGTTCTGGGTCATGGCCGCTCTGTTGGTCGCGGCCGTGGTGGGGTTGCCGCTGGTCCTCAAGGACGTGGACACGGCGGAGGGCCTGGCCGAAATTCTTCTGACCTACACTTTGAGCGCCATTACCGTCCTGCTGGGCATTGCCACCCTCTGGCTTTCCTGCGGCACACTGGCCCGGGATGTCGAGGAATGCCAGATTCAGGTTGTCTGCACCAAGCCGGTGGCCCGCTGGCAGGTCTGGCTGGGGAAGTGGCTGGGCATCCTCGCCCTGGACGCCATGTTGCTGGCCATCTCCGGAACCACGGTATTTATGCTGGTGCAATGGCGCTCCCATAAGCTGCCCATCGAGGAGCAGGCGAAGCTGCGCAGCGAGATTTTTGTGGGAAGGGCGGCGGCCAGGGAACGGCCGCCCGACATCATGGCCGAAGCAAGAAAAAGGGCCCAAAAGTGGCTCAAAGACTGGCAGGCCAGGAATCCCTCCGCGCAATTCACCAATCCGGATGAGATCAAACAAGTCAACAACTTGATTCTGGCGCAAGTTCGCTCCGAGACGGAGGAAATAGCCCCGGGCTATCGAAGACTGTGGAAGATCCCTTTGAGCAGCCTGCCGCCGGGCGTGCGCAGCCAGCCCATGCAACTGCGCGTCAAATTTCACGTCGGCGATCCTAATCCCAAAACCTCCTATCCCGTACTCTGGTGGATCGGCCCGACCAATTCGCCAACCCCCCAATACATTGCTGAATCATTGCCGCCAGATACATTTCAGGAAATCAACATAAGCCCGCTGCTGGATGACAACGGCGTCCTCTACGTCATCTGCGGCAACCCCAACAACACTTCCTTGTTCTTCCCGATGGAGGATGGGTTTGAGCTTCTCTATCGCGAGAGCGGCTTCGCCCTCAATTTCGCGCGCGGCCTGACCGTCATCCTTTGCTGGCTGGCCCTGCTCAGCGCCATGGGCCTGGCCTCGGCCAGTTTCCTTTCCTTCCCGGTCGCCGCCTTCTGTTCGCTGGCCGTTTTGCTGGTCGGCCTTTCCACCAGCACCTTGAGCGCCGTGCAGGAGACCAAGAGCATTTTTCCCTACGACAGCCAGGGCCAGCCCGGCCCGGTAAAAAAATTTATTAACAGTATTACCGTGCCCGTTTTCGGCGCGGTCTTGAAGGTTGACGAGCTGATCGAAGGTTTTTCACCCGTGGACGACTTGAGCACCGGGCACAGCGTTACCTGGGGGCAATTGGGCCGGGCCGTGGAGCAGATCGTCCTTCTCATGGGCGGCTTTTTCGCCGTGGCCGGCATCCTGCTTTTCAACCGGCGCGAATTGGCCGCCGTCCAGGCCAACGCCTGACTTCGCGCCATGGACCGGATTGCCATCCACGATCTCGCCGTCTTCTACCACGTCGGCGTTCCCGACGAGGAACGCGCCCAACCCCAGCGGTTGGCGCTGACGGTCGAAATGGAACACGACTTTTCCCGCGCCGCCGATGCCCTGGACAAGACCATTGATTATCAGGCCGTCAGCCAGAGATTGCTTGACTTCGGGCGCGGGCGCAGTTGGAAACTCATCGAAACCCTGGCGGTCGAACTGGCTGAAATGATCCTGCGCGAATTCAAGCCGGCCCGCGTCACCATCGAAGTCAAGAAGTTCATCATCCCCCAGGCCGGCCACGTTTCCGTTCGCGTGAGCCGTCCCGTCCCCAGGGGCGGCGCGGCCTGATCTGCTTTGAAGACCCGTCGCGCAACATTGCCATCCACCTCCCCTGCCCTTACATTGAAATCATGCAACAACAACATTTGAGCTTGCCTTTTTTTGGGCCGGCCCGATTATTCCCCGCCTCTTATTATGGAAGCTGATACAACTGTAACTCTTTACAACATATACGGCTGGTTGCACACCAACCGGAAACGCGTCCTGGCCGGCGCCATCGTGGTGGCGGTCATTGTCGGCGTTGTGGCCATCCTGATGTGGCACAAGTCCCAGAAGGAAGCCGACGCCAACCAGGCGCTGCTCGCCGTCCCTTCGCTCATCCCCACTGCCCCGGGTGAATTACCGTCCGCAAAAACCCTGATGGAGGTGAGCCAGCAATTTTCCGGCACCAGCGCCGGAACCGCCGCCGAATTGCTCGCCGCCAAACAGTTGTTCCTGGACGGCAAATATGCCGAGGCCCAACAGCAATTCACCAAGTTTGCCGCCGGCCATTCCGGCAGTCCCCTCGCGCCCGTGGCTGATGTCGGCATCGCCGCCTGTCTGGAAGCCCAGGGCAACATCGGCGATGCTGTCAACCAATATAAGAAGATCAACGCCATTTATACCAGCATCCCCAGCGTCGTCGTGCCGGTTAAATTGACCCTCGGCCGCTTGAGCGAGGCCGACAACAAACCCGCCCAGGCCATTACCTTTTACAGGGAGTTGATCAACATCAACGACCCCAACGATCCATGGGTGCGGGAAGCCTATGAGCGATTCCAACTTCTTGTGGCCAAGCATCCCGAACTCAACCCGGCTCCGCCCGAAACCCGGGCCGCCGCCCCATCCCCCTTGTTGACGCCTTCCGCCGCTGAAACGGAAGTGGCCGCTCCACCGGCAGGCGCCGGCGCCGCGCCCAAACCGGCCGCTCCGCCCGCCAATCCGGCCCCCGCGGCAAAATAAGATTGACAGGGAACGCCGCGCCGGCCGAGGCCGGCGCGCCCGCCGGCTGCTTCATCCTCCTGCCATGAAACCGCCGCCGCCAGCGGAAGCCCCGATTGAAGTCGCCGCGGGATTGGTTTTTCGCGAGGGGAAACTCCTGATTGCCCGCCGCTCCGCCGGCGGGCACCTGGGGGGCCTCTGGGAGTTTCCCGGCGGCAAACGCGAGGCGGGCGAAACATTCGAGCAATGCCTCCATCGCGAACTCCGTGAGGAACTGGGCATCGAGGTCCGGATCGTCTCCCTCGTCGAGGACATCCTCCACCACTACCCCGACCGCGCCGTCCGCCTCCAATTCTTCCACTGCCGCTGGCTGCGTCACGAACCCAGACCGGTTCTGTGCGACAGCCTGGCCTGGATTACACCCGCCCAGCTTGGCGATTACGCCTTCCCTGCCGCCGACGCCCGCCTTCTCGACAAGCTCCGCCTCTCGCCCGAATTCTGGGACTCGCCCAAACTTTGATGAGGCTGGCCTATTCCAGCTTCCCCATGTCACCAGTACTGGTGACTGGCAGCTTCCGGCCACTGCGGTATCTTGATCCTGTCAATGACGGCGGAATTCGACAGCCGCTGCTCGACTTGAGGATTTAAGTTTTGTTGATGTGTGCGTAGAGGCCGGACGAAAGTCCGGCCTTTTCGTTTTCACCCATTGCCAGAACCGCGCGCCGGGAACCTGCCAAACCAAAACACAAACCAAAACAATTCTTGCATTTTTCCGGAAACCGGATGAATCTCGGTACACTTGGATGGGGTCGTAGCTCAGTTGGTAGAGCGTCTCGTTCGCAATGAGAAGGTCGCAGGTTCGATTCCTGTCGGCTCCACCATCCAATCTCCCCAGTAAGTGATTGGAAACCAACCACTTACGTATATTTTCCGAGTTTGTCGGGTGTCGTGATGTGGATAGTTGTGTCATAGTTTTAGGCCACATATTCCCGCAAAAGTCCGCAACAAAATCCGCAAAAGTCCGCAACGGTTCTTGACGGGTCCCGGAGGTAGGGTATCCTACAGGCATGAAGGACGAACCCACCAAGAGAAAGTTGGCTAACGGCAAGTGGCAACTCGATTACGGATACGATGCCACGGGCAAAAATCCCAGGAGACAATTCGCCACGGAAGATGAGGCCGATAAAGTCCTCGACGCTTACAAAAAGGAAGCCAAAAAGAAGGGGGAATACTGGGCAAGGCTCACTCCCGTGAAACGCGACACCATCGTGGCCACTCTCCAGGCCATCGAAAAAGACGGCCTCAGCTTGGACGGCGTGTGGGCCGATCACCGACGCTGGCGGAAGGACAACGCGCAGTCCATCACCATGCCCATGCCCTACGAGGATGTGGTTAAGTCGTTCAAAGCCGCGAAGTTGCTGGCGGGTGTTGGCGAGCGGTACGTGAATGAGGTCTGCGGCGTCTTTGAGCGATTCGGCGCGGGGCGGGAGAAACTGAACTTCCACGAGATTGTGGCCAACGACCTCCAAGTGTGGCTCGACACGCAGAAGACCCCGGCCGGCAAGCTCTGGAGCAAGTCGAGCAAGAGGACCAATCAGATCCGCTTCAGCAGTCTGTGGGAGCACGCCATCGCCAAGGGTTGGTGCTCGCTGAACATCACCGAGAGGCTGACGCAGATTGGCAAGATCACCCATACCAATAAAATTTACGACAACCGCACCGTCATGAATATCTTGGCCGGGGCCCTGTCCAACGAGTTGACGCAGCAGATCATCGCTCCCCTGGCCATTGGCTTCTTTGGCTGCATGAGGCCTGAAGAGGTAGAGTCCAAGAAAGCTGTCAAGGCTAAAAATCCCAAAGAGCCACCGTTCGGATGGGACTGCATCAACCTGAAGAATCCCGGCACGACCTTGACGCCTCTTGGCAACGTACCTTACGTTGGCACCATAACCTTGGAAACCTGGCACACCAAGAAGGGGGATCAACGTGTCATCCGATTGCAGCAAACTTGCGTTGACTGGCTGGAGTTGGCTAAGGAGTTGGACAATCCACTGCCGCCGGTCAACGAGCGCCGCCTGGTGGATCAGGTGTGCGAATTGATCGGCCTGGACGAGTGGCTCCGGGATGGTCTGAGAAAGAATTGCGCCACGCACCTTCGGCCCGTTTACAAACTGGATTCCGAGGTGGTGAGTGACTGCGGGAACAGTGTAAGAGTTCTGCTGGAGCATTACGCGGCTCTCCGGGTTTCCGAGGATGTCAGCCGGGAGTATTGGAAGATCACGCCGGATGCGGTGCGGAGGTACATGAAAACGAAGGCTTGGAAGCAGGTGCTGTTTAACGCCCAGAAAGCCAAGCAAGAACGGTTGGCCAGTGAAATCGCCAAGTCCGAGAATTGAACCTGATGCAGGGCAGCCCATCGAACTTCACGGCATGACGAATCCACTTGGTGCCAAGTTTCATTTTGGCTGCCAGTTCCTGGATGTCTATAAGGCCGTCTTCGTTCATACAAAATTATAGGCATTTTCTTCGATCTCGATGGTGGTGGCTCTCTGCTCCCGGGCCTCCTCCAGGACCGCCCCTAGCTGGGTGCTCGCACGGAATTCATGACGGCGCGTCTGTCCACCAGTCCGGAAAACCTGGTTCACTCGGTGCGGGCTGCGATCGGGTACACCCGGAAACTCCAATTGGCCCCTGATGTCCGGCGATGCCATCTGGCTAATCTTGCTCATTTGCTCAACTGTTCGATTCACCCTTTCGGTTTGGCCTGTTTTTGGTTTAAGGATCGGTACATCTGGGTTTGTGGGGGCGGTTGAAAGCGCGAAGGGCAGGTCTTTCGCATATGGGGCGGCATTCTTCACTCCTGAAGGCATCAGGCCGGACTCCACCTGATCGCGGATCCACGCCGCCGTGGATTCGCACTTCCCGGATAATTCGGCTATCGTCAGTAAATTGTCGTTATTCGTGTTCACAATTCCATTCTATATCAAACTACTCTTCGCGTATGATTGCGCCGCCAAAACATTTGTTGAGCTAAAGAAGAACCTGACTTACAACTTTTATTTTCAACTATTTTCGATTAGTTGAGGTGAAGCCAACGGTTGTTACTCGTCTGGCATTGGTTTGAATAGAATGACACCTCTCTTGACGAAGTTGCGGCTTTCCTGAGGCGCTACGCTCGGAAGGGCGCCACAGACAAAAGACTGGCTCCGTTCTGCTCGGAAATGGGCTTGGCTGCAGGGGGGATCTCTTACCAATGCGGGGATCAGCCTCATTGGAAGGCGGAAGAAACAAGCGGTCGCTATCCTCCTGGTCGTGCAGAGTGAAGTCCTGCATAGAGTCGCCTGCCGCTCGGAAGGGATATCCGTAATAGCGATCCCCGTTGCCGAAGCGGGCCAGCACGCGCCAGGGGTCGGGTTCACAGTCCACGCAGGGGTAGGCAAACCCGCCCGTGGTGGGCAGGAGGTCCGCGAAGATGGGGGCCGGCAGGTTGGCCAGCCCGCCCAGTGGGGCGTCTGGATAAATGTAACGTGCCGGGAACAACTGAACCGGGCTCAGGCCCCGGGCCAGCGAACCGAGGAACAGAAACACCTTCTCAAGCTGAATGTGGGGCGCGAGGGCGAACCCGATCTGCGGCAGGGCAAGGACGAGGGTTGTATGGACGCCTTGCAGCACCTTGGGCTTCAGTTCCTGCCAGAGGCTGTGGTGATAACGCACATGGCGGGCGTTGATGCCGAGTCCGGTGGATTGCGAGGGTGATTCAAACCAAGGGAGGCCCTGGAGGGTGGCGGCTTCCGGCGGCAGTGGCGCCAACTGCGGGAGCTGCGGCTCCGAGCAGAACTTCGGTTGGTATTTCCAATCCCGGAGCGAGTCAGGGAAATTGCCGGTGACGGAGGATGTCATGGTGGTTGCATTGGTGGGTGGGCGGTATCTTTGGGTTTCCGCAGGCCGCCCTGCAGATCGCCAGAAAGAAATTGCCGTGGCCTTTGGTTCGTCCGGCCTGTCTTATGGTGTCCCTCAGCCGGATCACGATGGTACTGTGAAGACCGCTTGATTAGGACGCGCCCAAAACTGAAAAAAACTGAATAAACCATGTTCTGAACATCCAGTAAAGTGAACTAAAGTGAAGAATCAAGCCACGATCGGTTGTGTATTATAGAGGCTAGATGCATATATGGCTGATTTTACGGGGGTTGAGCTGACCAGAGAAACCATATGTCCCACGTAGACCCCATCGAACACCTCGGGATAATTGAAAACTGAAAACCAATGGCTCACAATCGGGCGTTTTTCCTCGTAAAATAAGCTTTTTGTACTCAGAAATTGCCTCTGAGTTTAGCGAACTTACAAATCTGACTTTTGAAAATGAAAAATAACTGAATGTTTCTCTTGTGCTCTATGCCAAATCGAGGAGAATCAGGTGAAAGAGAAGCTTCTACGTCTACAGGCTCAGCCTATCGAGTACCCCATCCTGGGGGCCAAGGTAACATGGATTCTACGTGCGAGGAGAACCTTTTTACCGCGTCCCGTGCATGCCTATTCATCGCCAACCGGACATGCTTCTGAACTGCTCCGACTTCTCCCGGACCGAAGGCGCTCAAGGGGAGTAGAATTCATCGGAATCCGCAACCCTTTTGGTCGTGTTCGTGCTGCAGCATCAGCAGAGGCTTGGTTTCTTTTAGGTCAAACCAAGCCTTTACCGTTTTCGGTATGTACCACACTCGCCGTCCGCGTTTGACAAAAGGGATCTGCCTAGCCTTGACCTGCTTGCGGAGCCACGCCATGCTGGGTCGGCTGGCGGTTTCCGGCCAAAACATTTCCAGGATCCGTTCACCTCGTACCAATTGATCCATCTCTGAAAGCGGGCTGGGTGTGCCAGCCGAGGCTGTAAAAGCGGGCGTGGCCCGCGGAACTTGGGTTAGCGGCGCCTGCTCCTGCTCATTACTATTCATACCCTTTTGTTTGGCAGCGATTGCTTCGGCGTCATGTCCGCAAACGCCGCCACGTAGGTTTTGATGCCGGCACTAGCCTGGATTTCCACGGAGAGCAATTCGCCTAACACCGGCGGCAAGAGCGGTTGAGTTTTTACCGGCGTCGCGCGGCTTGTCCCCGGCTTCTGTCCGCACCTGGCGGCGGTATCGACGGGGTCCGACGGCGGTGCGCGAGGTGCTCAAGGCGGAGGGCTTCGCCGCCTTGCCCCGCCGCCTCGATGAGGAACGGCCCCAGCGCCCGCGCCCGACCGTCGAAGCAGTGGCCGATGTGCGCGCTCTCTCGCTGGCCCCGCGCCATATCCTCACCACCTGCGGAGGCTTGTTCTTGTTCTTGCCCCATCTGGCCCGCCTGCCGGTGGAGACTCTGGCCCAGGCTGGCCGCCTGCCGGGTTCCAAAATGATTCCCCCGGCCCATGCCTTGCGCGCCTGCCTGGCCCTCAAACTCTGGTCGCTGGAGCGCAAACGCCATGTCATGTCCCTGGTGGCCGACGAGGGCTTGGCCCTGTTCTCCGGCCTCAACGTCACTCCAGCTCGCACAATCGTCTGGATTGAAACCGCTGAGGATGTGCCTGGCGGTATTGTTGCCAGAACAAGTGAAGCGTGACGCCCTTCCGCCGCACCTATTGTTCAATCTCTGCACAGGGCGAAACTTTGCTCGTCGGCGTCGCTTCTGGACAAGGCCGCCAAGCATCTGGGCCCACAAAATTGGGCGTCCTCCTGGGCAGCTATCGGACTATAGGGCACCTGGTGTGACGATTGCTTGATGTTTCCAATCGGAGAGCGTTTTTACCTGGCCAATTGAATGGGAACGATGTCCGATCAAAATCGAAATCATGCCCAATGTTTTCATCGGAATACGCACGGTTAACCTTTAGACCTTGGCATTGAGCCCGTGAGCCAGCAATTTCTGGAAGTGATCCGACATCCAGGAGTGTAGCGTCTGGACGGTCACTCCGATTCTACCGGCATACTCCTCACGGGTTATCGCAGGATCAGTTTCCCGGAGCTCTTTGAATTTGCGCACATGCTCGATGATTTGAGGGGCCGTATGCCGATTAGTTTCTTGAAGCAGATCTGCTTTGGAAAAGTGCTTGCGCACCGTGCTGTACGGAATGCCGCGCCGTTCCGCGTATTTTTTTGCGCTCAATTCCTTGTCTTCCAATTTGCAGGCTTTAAAGTCCTTGATCATCCATTCGATCTGCTCTGGAGTCCGGTGAATATGGTTCACACCTTCATTTTTCTCACCTTCGGCGACGTTGCGAACGCCTTTTTTCCAGGACGCGATAGTGAACTCACTCACGCCAATCTTGGCCGCAAATTCGCGTTGCGACATTCCGCTTTTTGCCAGCTCGTCAAGGAGCTTGGCGATTTCCTCCGGAGTCCGATGCCTTACCTCCTTGGTCTTGCCAGCGTCACTTAAATACCTGTAAAGAGTGTTGTATGGCACGCCCCTTTTCTTCGCGAATTGCGTCATCGATATCCCGTCTTTCGCGGCCTGTTCGAATTCTCTTAAAAGCTTCTGGATATCTTCCTCAGAACGCTGCTGCCTGAACCCAACTGCTTGAAGCATGTCAGTTAAGGTAGATTTGCCCATTCCCTTTTCCTTCGCAAAATCGTCCTG
>Ga0326727_10004554_pt1 | contig 41425 bp, 23 predicted proteins | sample MB2enrmetagenome_FD_207643 | JGI IMG/M metagenome (GOLD analysis project Ga0326727, IMG submission 207643) | Lab enriched peat soil microbial communities from McLean, Ithaca, NY, United States - MB29MY | ecosystem: Environmental > Terrestrial > Soil > Wetlands > Peat | place: USA: New York...
CTGCGCGGTCGGTCGGGTTGCTCCACGGCTGGTAGCAGGGGCCGGTGTTCCAGCCTTGCTCGATGTCCTTCTTGGAATAGAAGTACGCCCACCAGTAGTCGATCACTGGTCCGCTGACCAGCGCCGTGGGGTCGGCGGTCTTGATCGCCAGCGCCGTCCCGATTCCGTTGTTGGTGACTTCGTCGTAGGTGAACGGAACGGGATGCACGTCGCGATGCACGGCATCCCACCACGGAGGCTCGTTGTCCAGATCCCACATGGCCACGCCTTTGCCGCTGGCGCCCTGCCCGTAGCCGGTCACGATCGAGTTCACCCACGCGCCGGACCATGTGGCATCAGCCCACGCGGATGTCACCGCGCCCGGCGCAGGAGCGGTGGCGATGCTCGGCGGAGTTTCCTGATTGCTGGTGATGGCGGCGATGGTGTTGTTGCCGTAGAGGTTACAGCCGCCGGAGCTCGTGCACCCCTCGGCGCCGTCGGCATAGATGCCGTTGCCGCAGCCGTTGACGTAGCTTTCCTGGCCTGGGTACGCCGACTCGGTGAAACTGCACGTATACGAGCCGTTGCTGACCCACCCGAGAACCGGCGCCGTGCCCAGCGCCGCTGCGCCGGTCGCATCCACGGCCGGGAAGAACTGCGTGAAGTTCTCGCCGCTGGCGGGGTTGGGGAACATGAAGGCCGCGCCGTTGCCGTTGAGGAAGTAGTAGTCGCTGGCGGAGTTGGTCCACCCGTTCTGGTAGTTGTAGCGCGAGGTGTCGTCGCCGCCCCAGCGCAGGATCCCAAAATTTGCTGTCTTCTCCGTAGCCGCGTCCAGCAGATATGCGTTCATTCCGTACACGTACGGATTGATCGTGTGCGGATTCTCGCTGCTTTCATTGGGCGTGTTCACGTCCACGGCGAGCGTTGGCCCCGTCGCCGCGGCCGGCGGGTCCAGCGTCACCGTCGCGCTGCCGCTGATCGAGGTGTCCTCGGTGCTTGTCGCCGTCACCGTCACCTTCGCCGGCGCCGGATAAGGCGTGTTGTAGAGCGCCGTAGTGGTTGTGGTTGAGGCAAAGTCGCCCTCGCTCAGGCTGCCGCACGAAGTGCAACTCAGCGTCCATGTCACGGCGTGGCTGTAGCTGCCGGTGCCATTCACGGTGGCCGTGAACTGCTGCTGGGTCCCGATCCTGGCGCTCGCCGGCGACACGGTGATGGAAGTAATTCCCGTCTGGTTGTAGCCCGCTGTCACGGTGGTGTTGGCGTTCACCGTCACGCTGCAGATGCTTCCACTGGTTCCGCTCGTGGATGTGCACCCGCTCCATGAGACGAAGGAAAGACTGTTGCCCGAGACAACGGCATTGAGCGCCGCGGTAAGCGTTACCTGCGTCCCGCCGTTATAGGTCAGCGCGAACGGCGTGCTTCCGTTGCTCTTGGAGTTGTTGTCGGCCGGAGATGCAGAGAGCGTGATGCCGCTGGAGGGTGCGGCGGAATCGACGGTCAATATATATACGACGGGACTGGTCACCGTCACCGAGCCCGTGCCCGATGCGCTGTTATATATGGAGGAGCTGTTGGCGTCGGGCGTGTACATGGCCGTCAGCGTATCGCCTCCGGTGGCGAGCGAGCCGGCAGGGATGGTGATCTGTGCGCTGCCGCCCGTCAGCGCGACCGCGCCCGAGTTGTAGCTGCCGCTCGAGAGCGTCACCGAGCCGGTGGGCATTGGATTTCCGCTGCCCCCGCTCACTGTCACCGTCACCATCGTGCCCTGCGAAGTGCTAATGCTCGACGGGACCGGCGAGACCGTCACCGAAGGCGTAATCAGCGCGGGAGCGGCGACTGTCACCGAGCCCGTGCCCGATGCGCCGTTATAGATGGAGGAGCTGTTGGCGTCGGGCGTGTACTTGGCCGTAAGCGTGTTCGACCCGGTCGCCAGCGAGCCGGCGGGAACGACGATCTGCGCGCTGCCGCCGCTCAGCGTGACCGCGCCTGAGCTATAGCCGCCGCTGGTCAGCGTCACCGTGCCCGTCGCCGTGCCGTCGCTCCCGCTCACGGCGACCGTCACCGTTGTGCTCTCGACCGTGGTGATGCTCGACGGGCTCGGCGAGACCGTGACCGTCGGCGTTGTCGTCGCCGTCACCATCACCGTACCGGTCCCCGAGGAGCTGTTGTAGGTCGACGAACTGTTCGAGTCCGGCGTGTAGCTGGCCGCCAGCGCATCGATGCCCGCCGCCAGCATCCCGGCGGCAATCGTGAACTGCGCGCTCCCCCCGCTCAACGTTCCGGAGCCCAGGCTCGTACCGCCGCTGGAGAGCGTCACAGTTCCGGTCGGCGTCCCGCCCTCGCCGCTCACTGCCACTGTCACCGTCGTGCTTTCGAACGTCGTGATGCTCGACGGACTTGCTGAAACCGTCACCGCCGGCGTTAACGTCGTCCCGCGGCCTCCGCCCGTGCTCACGGAGTTGGTCGTTCCTCCGCACGCCGTCAAGCAAAGGCATACCGGAATGCTCAACCAAAATGCCGCGTGCCGCCCCGCATTGCGCATCGTCGCCGAAACCTTTTTCTTCATCGCCTTCATCGGCATCGGGTTATGTTTCCTTTGCCTTCGCCGAATCGATTTCCCTTGCTTCGGCTGGAACAGGCGTCAGCCATCCTATCACGCCGCGGCGTCCTCGTCACCGCAGGCCCCTGCGCTTCTATTGCTTCATCTCGCGTTTCCCTGAAATGCCGCAAGGGCCTGCCGCACGCACTTCCGGAGGCCCCCCCGCTGGTGGAAACCGGCTCCCGTGCAATCTTTTTTGGCGTGCGCGGAACGCGCCTTTCCCATCTCCCTCATACGCTTTATTCAGAGTTTTTTACTTGACAGGGAGGAATTTGCTCGATTACGGTGTATCGTTACCAAATTGGTACATTAAATCCGCACGAAACTCAAAGGATAATCATCTGCCGGTGTGCGTGCGGAAGGTTGCCGGGGCGAAGTTTACTTTTGCAGGTATTTTCTGTGGCTGTTTCGGCTCGATCTTTCCGAGGAAGGTAAGGCCAGGTGGAAGTGATAGATTTCGCTCTCTATCCGGTCGCTATTCATGGATGCCCAGGCATGAGCATTGGTTCGGGCAAAGAGGCTTGGCCAGGCGTTGAAACGCGAGGGCGTCCGGGATGAGGTTTCTCGGCGAGCGTCGAAGCCCGAAAAAAGTTTAAGTCTGACTTGAGAGCGGGGGCGATGGCCGGCGAGAGGGACGATGGCGCTTTGAGCAGCACGCGCCGCGAGCCTGAAGCAGGCGGCGCCCCATGGGGAACCAAAGGAACCGTAACTGATTTTCGAATTCAACGGGCACCAGAATCGGAGAAGACCAGTATGCAAACGATCTTTTTGAACAAATTGACGAGTCCAGTGCGGTTCTTCGCGGCGGGAACATGCGCAGTTCTGTTCGTCGCCCTCACCCTTTGCCTGAGCGCAGTTCCGGCGTATGGCGTAGCTCCGCCCACGCGCATCGTAGCCACCGGCTCCGTCGTCCAGATCGGAACCATGCATTTCAACGGCTCTGGCGGCGGTTGGGACGGTGGTGAGTCGCCCCTCGGCGGGACGTTTGTGATCGGCGCCAACGGCAATCTGATCATCGGCGATGGGTACAGCGGTTCGGTAGATGTCTTCGAAGTCACGCCGTCCGGCACGCAAACGGTCCTGGCGTCGGGCGGGGGAGGAAATCAGCACGCGGCTGCCATGGACGTTTACGGCAACGTCTATATCGCGGGCGGATACGGCGGAACCATCTTTAAGCTTCCCTATAACTCTGTGACTGGCGCCTACGTGGGCTACACCGCGGCTCCGACCGCCAACTGTGCCGGCGGAACTAGCGACACGGCGCCATGCGTCTTCGCGCCCAACCTCCAGGCGTATAACGGCATAGCGGGCTTGGCGTTCGATGGGCAGGGAAATCTGATCATCGCTACCGACTACAACCAATATAGCGGCGCCTCGAACCAAAAGAACAATAACCTGGTCCTGGTTTGCAACGCGGCGTGCCAGGCTGAGACCGACGGAGCAGGAACCCATGCGCCGGTACAGCTCTTCAGCGATGGCCCCGGCAACACCACCTACATGGGCGCGATTGCAGTCGATCCCTGGGGCAACATCTTCTTCGTCGACGGCGGCAACGCCAGCGGCAGCGTGAGCAATCTGAAGGAAATCACGTACACGTCGGGGGTTGGCTATGCCTCGACGCCCTCTGTCCTGGAGAGCTACACCAGCGCCGCGGGCAACAACAGCATCAGCGGCCTGGCAGTCGGGGCGGACGGCACAGTCTATTTCGAGACCAACGACGACGGCATCTTCGGGATTCCCAACAGCAGTACGGGCCCCAACGTGAGCGGGGCCTTCGTGGTTTCCAATGCCGCGGGTGGGAAGGCGATCGCAGTCGACCCCCATGGCAACTTCGCTTTCATCCCCTATAGCAACGCGGCGAGCGCAGACGTCATTTCCTACCTCCCGACGGGCAGCTTCCAACTGGGATCCAGTGCCCTCAACCCCTCTACTCCGCTTACGGCAACTGCGACGATCGTCGACGGCGCCGGGGCTTGCACTCCGGCCCTCACGCTTAAGGCCACACAGTTCGGCGCGACCAGCACCGATTACACTGCCGCGGCAGGGTCAAGCTGCGCAGCTGCTCTTGGAACCACCAATGGCACGTTCTCTCCGGCAATCGCTTCGACCGGCGGATCGGTGATTTCGGCCACCATCAACTTTAAGCCAACCGCCGCGGGAACGCGCAATGCCACGCTGACCGTTACCGATTCGGCCAACAATGCTGTCGGCATAGTCGCGCTGAGCGGAACCGGCCAGGGCGCAATCGCAAACGTCGATCCGGGAACAGTAATAGCATCTCTGACCACGGGCCTGACGAATCCCGTAGCGGCCCTTGCGGACCCCGCCGGCGATCTGTTTGTAGCCGACGCGTCCGGCGTAGTGAAGGAGCTCCCCGCGGGATCGAGCACGGCGAACACGGTCGCTTCCGGGTTTACCAGCCCGTCCGCCATGGCATTCGATGCCAACGGAGATTTGTTCATCGCCGACGGCGGCGCGGATGAAATCTTCGAGATTCCCAACACGGGCACTACCGGCGCATTTGCGGCCGGAACTAAACGCACGCTCATCAGCGCAACGACGGCGATTGGCGGCGAGCCGTTGGAAAGCCCGAAGGGGCTAGCCGTCGGTCCGGACGGCACGCTCTACATCGCCGACGGTGCCGAAGCGCGGGTCGTCGCGTATAACCCGGCCACCGGCGTAGGCGGCCTCACCGGAGCGGTGAAATCCAGTGGTTTGGACACGCCGCAAGGACTCGCGGTCGATGCCGCCGGGAACCTCTACGTGGCAGATCCTGATGCGTTGAAGGTCTTTATCTTTTCCGCCGTCGGCGTTGAGTCCACCCTGAGCGGCGTTCCGGGTATCACCGACCCCGTTGGCGTCGCTGTGGATGCCTCCGGAAGCGTTCTTATTGCCGATAGCGCGACCGGCGACATTGTCCGCGTTCCCAGTTGGAACAGCCAGAGCGATACGGCGGGGCTGACCGTCTCCCAGGCGATCACCGTTGAAACCATCTCTCCGCAAGCGAGCTCGCTGGCGATGGATTCTACGGGCAACTACCTGCTGGTAGCCAGCGCCGGCGGCAGGGCTGCGTATGACATCCAGCGCACCGCGGCCTCGATCAACCTCGGCGCCGTGGCGGACGGCGCGACCAACACCGCCACTGTCTACCTGGAAAACGCCGGCAATGAGACGGCGACTCTGGCCAATCCCGACGTGACGCAGCCCTCGGACACGGCGTTTACGCTGACGCCGTCAGGGAGCAACCCCTGCACGGCCGGGACGAGTGGACCTGGGGGAACCTGGTGCGCCTTTACATCGGAGTTCGCGCCACCGGCAGGGACCACCCCTGGACCCTATAGCGGCACCGCGGATATCCTTCTGACCACCCCATCGGTCTCGATCCCGGTGGCCATCTCCGGCACCGCAACGGCATCGGCCGCCGTTACCAACACCATTACCTGGACCGCGCCGGCCTCGGGCTACGTAGGCCAGGTGATCGACCTGTCGGCCACATCGACCGCCGGATATCCGGTCACCTTCACTACCATCACGCTCAGCTACTGCACGGTGGCCGGCAGTCTCACCTCCGGTTTCACCGCTACCTTCGTCGGCGTCGGCGCCTGCAGCATTACCGCCAGCCTGCCGCAATGCGCCGACACCTGCCAGGGCGCCGGCAGCCAAAGCAGCACGCTGTACGCGGCTGCGACGCCAGTGGTGAAATCCATCGCCATCACCGCCATCACCGCAACCGGCAAGCCGGCGATGCTCATGACCCAAACAAACTCCTCATTCCCGAACATCCTGGGCGGAGGAGTGCTGGCTGGTCCCATCTCCGGCGGCACCAGCATCGGCGTCGGCAATAACGGTTATGTCGCAGTCAGCGAAACCTACGGCGGCGCGGTGTCACTCTACAACCTCGCGGCTGGCACTGTAGCGTCGCTCGGTTCCTTCAGCAATCCCGGAGGAGTCGCTGCCGACAGCGCGGGCAATCTGTACATCGCCGATCAGTACAACAACCAGGTCGCCAAGCTTCCGTACGTCAGTGGCGCTTACGCAGCCCTGACCGCCACCTCCTCGACCACCCCCAATTGCACCAGTGCCGCCACGACCGAGTGCATCCTGGCTCCGATTGCCGGTGTTTCCGCGATCGGCGGCATCGGGGCGATGACCTTCGACTCGACAGGCGATCTCTTCTTGGCAACGGACAACAACGGAACCGCCAAATTCTCCATTTGGGAGTGCACCGCGGCTTGCCTGTCCACTGGCACGCCAGCCCCAATCGAGATCTACCAGGAGCCCATCTCAGGCACTCCGGTTACCACCGGGCAGCTCTACGTGGGAGGCCTCGGTGTCGATCCATGGGGGAACCTGTTCTTCACCGATTCCAACCTCGTCAATCAGGCCATATCCGGCCCGAACAACGAGGCTACGTACTCCGAGGTGAATGAATTGCCCACCAGCACCGGAGCGGGCTTCGGCGGGGCTACCACCGGCTATGCCGCGGCGCCAACCCTCCTCCAGACCTATAGCAACGGTTGCACCCCCAGCACCTGCGGCGGCTACGACGACAACCTTGACGCTCTGACCGTGGCACCCAACGGCACCATCTACTACGCAACCCTGTACGACGGGGTCTTCGCGATTCCCAACACGCATACCGGCGGCCCAATGGTCGTCAATCAATACCCGGTCTCGAGTTCCGGCGCAAAGGTGCTGGGCGTCGATGCCAACGGCAATGTGTATGAAGCGTCGAGCTCTCTCGCTGTAATCACGATCAACGACCTGACGGTGCCCACCGCGCAGTATCTAGGCCCCACCGTGAACGCCGCCGCCGCGGTAATCGACACCGCCGACAGTTACTGCTCGAGCACGGCCCCGACCTTCGCCTTCGCGTCGACCAACCCGGATTTCTCGGCAACGGCCGGCAGCACGTGCTCAGGGCTTGCGATTGGCAGCAGCTTCAGCTCCCAATCCTACGCCTCGAGCTTCCCGGCAACCGTCTACTTCAACCCCCTCAACCCCGGCGCTCAAACCACAACCTTGACCGTGAGCGACACCACCAACGGCGGCGTAGGCCCTGCGACGGTAAGTGGCCTTGCCCAGACGACGCCGCAGACCGTCAGCTTCACGGCGCCCACCACCACCACCTATACCTATGCGGCCCCGCCCAGCCCGGTCACTATCACGCTGACCGTGGCTAACGGCGGGTCGAACTTCCCGGCCATCTTCAGCGTCGACGCCTCGAGCACCGGCGCTGGAACCTTCTCCAACGGCCTCACTACGATGACCGGCGTCGTGACTGGCACCAACACATCGGTCGTGTTCACGGTGACGCAGGCAGGCACGATTAAAATCGACGCCTACGAGCCGGCTGGGTTGGCGAGCAACCATATCTATTACAGCCTGTCGAACACGGCGCAGTTGGCCCTCACCATCAACCAGGCTTCGCAAACCATCACCTTCACGCCGATTGTCCAATCCACGTACACCTACGCTCCCGCGCCGAACCAGGTGACGGTCCAGCTGAGCGCTACGGGCGGCGCCACAGGTAATCCCGTCGAGTTCAGCATCGACTCGAGCAGCACCGGCACCGGAACCATCACTGCTTCGACGCAGGTAGGAACTGCTTCGCTGGCGACACTGACGGTGACCGGAGCCGGCAGCATCATCATCGACGCCAGCCAGGCAGGAAATGTGGACTACTCAGCCGGCAGCCTGACGGATGCGCAAACCCTCACCATCAACCAGGCGGCTCAGACCATCACCCTCGTCCCGCAGACGCAACCCATCCACTTCATTGCGGCATCGCCGGGAATCGCTGGCGGCATCACGGTCCAGGTCTCGGCAGTCGGCGGCGGATCGGATAATCCCATCGTCTTCACCTTGGATGCTTCCAGCACCATCATGGGAACCTTCGGCGCCAGCACGGTCAACGGAGCCACCTCCACGGCCACACTCACCATTCCGCTTCAGGGCAGCGTCGTCTCGGGCGCCATCGTGATCGACGCCACGCAGGCCCAAAGCACCGACTACGCGGCGGTGACCGATACGCCTCTGGGGTCGATCAACATCCTCGCCCCGCTGGCCCTGCAACTCATCACCTTCAACAATCCGGGAACCCAGGTTGTGGCCACGCCGCTGACGCTCGCGGCCACGGCCAGCTCCAACCTGCCGGTCAGCTACATCTCCACCACCACCTCGGTGTGCAAGGTCGTCGGCGCGGCGGTTACTTTCGCCTCCGAAACCTCTGCCAGCAGTTGCACCATCGTGGCTTCGCAGCTCGGCGACAACATCACCTGGGCCGCGGCTCCTCCGGTGACGCAGAGCTTCACCGTCAATCCCACGGGCCAGAATCCCAACTTCAGCCTGAACCTCTCGCTCGCCACGTTGACGATTGTGCCCGGAACCTCCGGCTTGACGCAGTTGACCGTCACCTCTTCGGACAACTTCACCGGCTCGCTGGCGCTTACCTGCAGCGGATTGCCCTCGGGCTATACCTGCACCTTCAACCCCAACCCAATCACCATCGCCGAAGGCGGCACAGCAACCACGACGATCACTGTGACTCCGCCCACGACCGCTGCCATGGTTCGCCACGACTCGCGGTCGCTGGTCCCCGTCACCGCCCTGGGAGTCGCGCTCTGCTTCCTCGGTTTCAGGAAGCGCTCGCGGCTGCAACTGCTCCTGGTCCTGGCGCTCGGCTTGACGGCCCTGGGCGCCCTCTCGGCCTGCGGCGGTACGGCCTCTACTACTTCTACGACCAAGTCCGCTACCTCGACCGCCAACATCACCGTCACGGCGTCGGGATTGGCGGGGGCCTCGGGCTCGGTAAGTCAGAGCACGACGTTGACCGTCATCGCCGAGTAGAACGATTCATCCAGCCTGCTTAACAAACGGGCCCCTCCACAATCGTGGAGGGGCCCGTGGTATTTTGGCGCTGTCCTCGCCCGCGGTTGCTCTATCGCATTTTCCGGATTGGTACAGAGTGTCGTCTGGAACGACTGTGGGCATCTTCACTGATGGTGTGAGGAAACTCCGTGCCCCATCCTTTTCACGTTCTTTGTGAAAAGGGTGGGAAACCACGAAACCCACCCTCAAGCTGTGAGGAAACTCCGTGCCCCATCCTTTTCACGTTCTTTGTGAAAAGGGTGGGAAACCTCGAAACCCACCCTCAAGCTGTGAGGAAACTCCGTGCCCCATCCTTTTCACGTTCTTTGTGAAAAGGGTGGGAAACCTCGAAACCCACCCTGTAGGAATAGTGAAAGCGCTCTAATTCGGCGTGCCCGTGGTCTCGTCGCGGCTGAAGCTGCACTCCCGGCACTGGCACACGCGGCGCAGATACTCCCACGAATAAATTCCACCGGAGTGGCCATCGGCCCAGTTGAACTGGATGGCGTAGCGGCCCACCGGATGCACGCTCGCGGGCTTGGGCGGCGGTGTGTACATGGGCAGGAGCGCGGCCGGCTTGGGCGGGGGCTGGCCCGGCTTGCGGCCCTCCTGCTTCCGCTCCTCCACGCAGATCGCGCACGGGCAGGCCTCGCGCAACCAGGCAAAGCTCCACGCGCTCCTGTGGCCGTCGACCCAATCGATCTCCAGGCCCTTGCCCTCGGTGATCAGCACGCGCACCTTCTCCGGCGTGATAGCGATCTTCGCCAGCGGCCGGTTCTCCTCGTCCTGGCGCGTCTGCTCTTCTCGCGACGCGAAGCGAATCCCTTCGTGGCTCATGGCTTCATTTTACGGGTCCGAACAGGAAGAAAAAATCTCGCGCCCAACGGCCGGCGTGAAGTATATTTATATTCGCTGCTTCCCAGGGTCCTTGTTTCCGGCTTTTGTTCGCTCATTTCCCCGGCTTCCTCAATCGAATGGCACAGCGGAGGTCGCTCATGTCTTCGAGAACCAGTCGATCGCTTATCTTCAGGATTGCGCTTTATGGCGGCGCGATCGTTCTCATTTTGGCACTATGGCAGGTGCAGAGGGCGATCTCTCAAAACTTCTTCGAACCCGCGGTCTCAGACGGCAGTTTCGTGGACAATAGCCAGCTCAATGCCCTCCTCGGTCAGAGCAATCTGCTCACTACGCTTTGCACGGGGCTGCTTGGAGCCTTGGGGTTCTTCTTGCTCCACGGACGCAATGCCAGCCGTTGGACGCCGGCCAAGTGGTTGGCAATCGCCAGTGCCGGATGCGCCGTGCTCTCGCTCCTGTTTGGCTATATGGTCTATCTTGCATTGCTCGACATGTTGAGGAACCAGATGTTCGATCTCGCCATGCCCGCAATGTGGGTACGGTACGCCCAGTTCTACTGCTTTCTTCTGGCGGTCATGCTTTTCGGCGACTTCGCCTTTCAGACTCTCAACGTGGAGGATGGAAATGAGCGCGAGCCTCATGCAGCGGGCGATTGAACTGTTTCTTTGCTGGACCTTCATGAGCCCGTCAGCAGTGCTGTTGCAGGCCCCGGGATTCAACGGAGGCAGACTGGTGATTCAATCGGCTCCTCACCCGGGCGCAAACATCTTTATCAACCAGAAGCCCACGAGCCGGCAGACCAATTCTGCCTTCATGGTAGGCCAAGGCACATATTGGGTGGCCGTAACCGGAGGCCCCGATAACCTGAACTGCGGCGGCAATGACGGAAAGGTGCAAATCACTTCGGGCAGCGTTGTGACTCTCACTTGCACCACAAGCGGTTTTACCCGCCAATAACGCTTCAGGTCCCCGACACCTGAAACCTGACACCTGTTCACTGCCTCCAGAAGAACCACCCCGCCATCCCCAGCCCGATCGCCACTACCAGCCCGCGCAGCACCGGTTGCGGAACTCGCCGCGCCAGGCTCGCCGAAGCGTAGCCGCCAATCCCGGCCGCCACCATCGCCGCCAGGCAGTAGCGCCACACCACCTGTCCGTCGACGATAAAGATCACGAACGCAATCCCGTTGGCCATCAGATTGGCCACGACTTTAAGCGCGTTGATGACGTGCATGTCCTCGTAGCCGAGAAGCGCGAGCAGTGTGATAAAAAGAAAGCCCGATCCGGCGCCAAAGTAGCCCACGTAAACGCTCACCAAGGCCGTCGCGGCAAAGAGCGGCAGACGGCGCGGCGCGTGAACCTGGCCGCTGCCGGCGCTGGCCTGGCGCTTGAGCTTAAGCCGGTCGAGATTCATTCGTTCGAGGGCGCGCGTCACCGGGCCGCTCGCCGCAAACGTGGACGCGGCAAACAGCAGCAGCCACGGCACCATGCGCATGAACGTCTTCTGCGGCGTGTTCAGCAGCACCACCGCTCCGGCCGTGCCGCCCATCAGCCCGGCCAGCCCCATCGGCAGCGCAACGCGCAGGTTTCTCCGCACATCCGGCCAGTAGGCGGCGATCGAGGTCAACTGGCCCGGCCAGATGGCCACGGTATTCGTGGTATTGGCTTGGACGGGAGGCATCCTCATGCCCAGGAACGCCGGAAACGACAGAAACGATCCACCGCCCGCCACCGCGTTCAGCACGCCGGCCAGAAATGCGGCCACCACGAGCCACACCCAGTGCCAGTCGATTATGGTCAGAGTGCCATGAAGATCGGACATGAAACCTTATTGTAGAGTGCCGCCGCCGGGCGCGATCCAAACGTCGCCGGGCGCTCCTGGCCGCCATTTCTAGGTCTCTGACCGTTTGATTTCGTACCCATTCCGTGCCCCATCCTTTCGCCTTTTTTCTGGCGAAAGGGTGGGACCCCACGAAAGCCAAGGGACGAATTCATACGGCCAGAGACCTAACCAGTCTCCTGAAAGAAAATACCGGCGAACCCGCGACGTCGCGAAGCGACGCCAACCTGCGAAAAGTCCGGGACTGACTTGCCGCGCAACGCACAATCGTGGCGCCACGCTGAGACTGGAGCCCATCTCGTAAACCCGCTTTGAAAGGACTCGGCTTCAATGCTCAGTGAAAGAGTCCGATGACGTTCTGTTTTGTAACAGGGCACGAGTTTACTCGTGCCGCAACCGTCGCAAAATGAGAGCGGACTTTAGCCCCTGCGGGAACGCATTTCCGCAGCGCAGAACACTTGGGCGATTCACCAAACACTGCCTGGTCCAGAGAAACGCAAGAGCCATCCTCCACCGGACGCTACAGCAATGCGCGGCTTCCCGCCGACCCACGAGAACTCACGTAACTTATTGACAAATAATGACTATAATATCGAATGCCTACTATTAGCGTATTACACTCATATTATCTGCTTCTTTTATGATATAGTCTCATCAAATGGATTGAGCGGCGGTGAATCACCCTCCCGCCCCATCCACAAATCTTCGATTCACCTGGAGGAATATCGTTATGGCAATCACCCGTTGGGACCCGTTCCGTGAAGTCGTTGCCCTGCAGAACCGCATGAACTCCCTCTTCGGCAGCCTGAACAACGAGACCGAGAGCGCTTTGACCACGGCCAGCTTTGTGCCCGCGGTCGACGTTTACGAGGACGAGAAAAAGGTCGTCCTCAAGCTCGAAGTCCCCGGCATACAAGAGAAGGACCTGGACGTGAGCGTGGAAAACTCGACCCTCACCGTCAAGGGCGAGCGCAAGTTCGCCGCGGAAGAGAAGGAAGAGAACTTCCATCGCATCGAGCGCCGCTATGGCAGCTTCTATCGCGCCTTCACGCTGCCCTCAACCGTCGATACGGAGACGATCGACGCCAAGTACGACGCCGGCGTGCTGAAGCTGGAGCTCAAGAAGAAGCCCGAAGCCCAGCCCAAGCAGATCAAGGTCAGCGTGGGCAAATCGCTGGCGGCGTAAAGACAGTAATCAGTGGTCAGTGATCAGTGGTCAGTCTATCCAGCCGGGAGCTTGGGCATTTGCCCGCTCCCGGCCACCTTCAGCTGGCGGCTGATTGACACGCCGCGATAGGGTGTCCAAACTCACTGTTGGGAGTGATCGAATGGCCGACACAAGTTGCACATCCACAATAACCAACATCCTTCCATACGTCGGACCTCTCTTTGGCGTTGTTGTTGGTGCGAGCATTACTTGGCTCTTACAGAGGAACGAATGGGGACGACAAAGACGCTGGGAGCTAAGACGCGACGCGGTCCTAGACGCCATTCGCGCACACGCAGACCTTGAATCCGCGCTAGTCAAACTCAACAGTTGTCTTTCTGCATCAGAGAAAAATCACACCAACAAAACCGATCCGGAATTTGACGAGAGAATTCAAGATTTTCGCAACTCATGGACTTTATGTAGGCGTGCTTACCTAATAGCGAACTTGGCGGTCGGAGGGCAGTTTTCAGATTCCCTCTCCGCCTATTCTCGTTTGACAAGAACCATTGTCAATGATGGGAAACTCAAAAAGAGTTTTCTCACCGGAGCGAAGAATAAAGATCTTGTATTTGCTCTCAACAGCATTATTCTATCGGCCCGAGAAGCTCTCGGGGTTAAGGATGCGGGCGATCTACCTTCGTTTGATGATTCGAACTGACCACTGTTCACTGACCGCTGATCACTGATCACTGAGGTTTTTATGGCCATCCGTTTCGACAAATTCACCGTCAAATCGCAGCAGGCGATCCAGCAGGCGCAGTCGCGCGCCGCCGAGCTGGGCAACCCCGAGTTGCAACCCGTCCACCTGCTGCTGGCGCTCGTCGAAGACCGCGAGGGCGTCATCCCCGCCGTGCTCGAGAAGATCGGTGTGCCCGTCGAGCGCCTGGAAAGCGACCTGCACGGCATCGAGGAAAAACTGCCCAGAGTGGCCGGCGCGGCCGCGCAGCCCGGCATGAGCCAGGCGCTCAACAAGGCCCTCGAACAGGCCTTCCGCGAAGCCACGAACTTCAAAGACGACTACGTATCCACCGAGCATTTGCTTCTCGGCATAGCCGGCCTCAAAAGCGATCCCGCGCGCGACGCCCTGGTCGCTCTCGGCGCAACCCGCGAAGCCATTCTCAGGGCGCTCACCACCGTGCGCGGTTCGCAGCGCGTCACCGACCAGAATCCCGAGGCCAAGTTCCAGGCTCTGGAAAAATACGCCAAGGACCTGACCGATCTCGCGCGCCGCGGCAAGCTCGATCCCGTCATCGGCCGCGACGAGGAGATTCGCCGCGTCATCCAGGTCCTCAGCCGCCGCACCAAAAACAATCCCGTGCTCATCGGCGAGCCCGGCGTGGGCAAAACCGCCATCGTCGAGGGCCTCGCCCGCCGCATCGTCTCCGGCGACGTGCCCGAAAGCCTGCGCGACAAGCGCGTCATCGCGCTCGATCTCGGCTCCATGCTGGCAGGCGCAAAATATCGTGGCGAATTCGAGGACCGTCTCAAGGCCATGCTCAAGGAAATCGAGGAAGCGAACGGGCAAATTGTCCTGTTTATCGACGAGCTGCATACCATCGTCGGCGCGGGCGCGGCCGAGGGCGCCATCGACGCCTCGAACATGCTCAAGCCGGCTCTGGCGCGCGGCGAACTGCGCGCCATCGGCGCCACCACGCTCAACGAGTACCGCAAATACATCGAAAAGGACGCGGCCCTCGAGCGCCGTTTCCAAATCGTCTACGTCGGCGAGCCTAACGTCGAAGACACCATCGCCATCCTGCGCGGCCTCAAAGACCGCTACGAGCAGCACCACAACGTGCGCATCAAAGACGCGGCGATTGTGGCCGCGGCCACGCTCTCGCACCGCTACATCTCCGACCGCTTCCTGCCCGACAAGGCCATCGACCTCGTCGACGAAGCCGCCGCATCTCTCTCCATCCAGATCGGCTCCGTGCCCACCGAGATCGATCAGTTGGAGCGCGAGGCCACCTCGCTTGAAATCGAGCGCGCCGCATTGAAGCGTGAGACCGACGCGAACAGCAAGGAGCGGCTCAAGGCTGTGGAACACGAGATCGGCAACCTGCGCGAACAGATCACTGCATTGCGCGCGCGCTGGACCAAGGAGCGCGAGGCCATCAACCGCATCGGCGAGCTGAAAAAGAAAATCGAGGCTCTGCGCTTCGAAATGGAAGAGCAGACCCGCAAGGGCCAGCTCGACCGCGCCGCGCAGATCCAGTACGGCGAGCTTCCCAAACTCGAAGCCGAGCTCAAGAAGCTGAACGCCGCGCAGGACGGTTCAGGCAAAGACGGGGCCGGAGCCCCGCGCATGTTGAAAGAGGAGGTCGACGAGGAGGACATCGCCAAAATCGTTTCAAAATGGACGGGCATTCCCGTCAGTCGCATGTTGGAGGGCGAGGTGAAAAAGCTCGTCCACATGGAAGATCGCCTCCGCGAGCGCGTCATCGGCCAGGATGCCGCGCTCAGCGTCGTCGCCAACGCCATTCGCCGCTCCCGCGCCGGCCTCAGCGATCCCAAGCGCCCCATCGGTTCCTTTATTTTTCTTGGACCGACCGGCGTGGGAAAAACCGAAACCGCCCGCGCCCTCGCCGAGTTCCTCTTCGACGACGAGCAGGCGATGGTGCGCATCGACATGAGCGAGTACATGGAAAAACACGCCGTGGCTCGCCTCATCGGCGCGCCGCCGGGCTACGTGGGCTACGACGAGGGCGGCCAGTTGACCGAGGCCATCCATCGCCGGCCCTACGCGGTCATTCTCTTCGACGAGATCGAAAAGGCGCATCCCGATGTCTTCAACGTGTTGCTGCAAGTGATGGACGACGGCCGGCTGACCGACGCCAAGGGGCGCACCGTCGACTTCAAAAACACAGTGCTCATCATGACTTCGAACCTGGGCGCGGCCATGCTTGCCGGAGAATCGCTCAAGACCGAACACGATCTCGAAATGGCCCGCGAAAGCGTGATGCGCACCTTGCGCGAGCACTTCCGGCCCGAGTTCCTCAACCGCGTGGACGATATCGTGATCTATAAATCGCTGGGCAATGCGCAACTGAGCCGGATTCTCGACCTGCGCCTGAACGAAGTGCGCAAGCTGCTCGAAGACCGCGCCATTTCGATCGAGCTCACTGAACCGGCGCGGCAGTTGATCCTCGCCGCGGGCTCCGGCACGGCCTACGGCGCGCGTCCGCTCAAGCGCGCCCTGCAGCGCATGATCCAGGACCCGCTGGCCATCAAAATCCTCGACGGCGAAGTCCTGCACGGCGCGCACGTAAAGATCGACGTCGACCGCAAGTCGAATCAGTTGAAGTTCGAACCCATGAGCCGCGAAGCCATGGCCTGATCACCTGCGGTGGGGCAGCCGGCGCTTCGCGCCCCAAAAGCCCATTCGCAATTCAGCGCAAGAACAATCAGGCTCCGCAACCGCGGAGCCTGTTCTCTTGTATTCACAACCTAGTCACAGCTTGTCATCCTGAGCGACCGGACACTGACCCTGAGCGTAGTCGAAGGGGAAGTGGCAGGGAGTCGAAGGATCTCCGGTTGCTTTTTAAGTTGATTGATCCGGCCCAATAAGATGAGACCCCGTGCCCCATCCATTTCCGCGTTCTTTGCGGGAATGGGTGGGAAGCCATGATCCCACTATTTGGGGCCGGATCGATAAGCTCACCCATCCATCCGATAATCAGCCGCCCTCACTTCACCCGCGCCACAAACAGCGTGATTGACATCGCCGGGAACACCCGGCCCTTGAGAGCGCTCGTCCCGTCTTTTTTCGACACCTGCGTCACACTCGCGTCGGGTAGCGAGCGAATCTGTTTCAGGTCGGCGCTGCTGTATTGAAATACTTTGGCGCGTTTCGCCATTTTCAGTTGTCCGAGAACAACGTCCGACCTCAAATCTCCAAACGTCTTGTTCACCACCACGATCGTCACCCTATGGTCCGCGCCGCGCAACGCGGCATAGATCGCAACCTTTCCCTGGTCGGAGCTCGCGGCCGCGAGGCTGGTATCGCCAAACTCCCCTCCGGCATCGTCATAGTTGCGAAAGATCTTGAACGCGAACATCGCGGGTGCGTTCAAATCAGGCGCACCCCACAACGCGCCAAGGTCCAGGCCTTCGCGCCCAAAGATGCCAAGAATGTCGGCCTGTGCCACCGCTCCGCTGATGTGTTCCTGTCCGCCCCAGCTGTACTCGGTGATGGCCGTTTTCGTGCCCGGATAATCGGCCGCAATCCACTGCTTCATCCTGCGATTGATCTGCGGAGGCATTGCTTCGGCATAGTTCTCCGGGTTTCGCAAAGCCGGATCCGTGTACGTCGGATCCCAGAATACGCGTGTCGAGTCGAGCACCGCCTGCTGCTCCGCGCTGGCGCCTGCGGGCTTCAGCCCCGCATCGTTCGCAGCGAAATAGGTGTGCAGGTCGAGGTAATCGAGCAGCCGTGTGTGCTTCTGATCCGCATCCTGCGCGGCTTTGAACGCCTTCAGGTAGTACTCGATCAGCGGCAGGTTCCCGTGCGAGACCCGATCGGAAAAATCGTAGCTCATACCTTGCGCGCTGAACTTGACCGACGCAAGATCCTTCTTCGAATAAAAGTACGTGTACCAATAATCGATCACCGGCCCGCTCACCTCCGCCGTGGGATCGGCCTCCTTGATGGCTCTCGCAAACTTAATCCCGTTCTCTGTCATCTCGTCATAAGTGAAAGGCAATGGATGCACATCGCGGTGGTTCAGATCCCACCAGTTCGGCTCGTTATCCAATGAGTAGATCGCCACGCCCCCGTGGGCGGCATCGCCAAACTTGCCCACCAGGTACTTCACCCAGTCTTCGGCCCAACTCGCATCCACTGGCATGCACGTATCGGCCGGATCGTTGTTCGCGATCTTTGTTCCATCCGGCCTCACGCCATTGCCGAAATCCGTCCAGTAGGGATCGGTCTTCTGCTGCGGCCCATACTTCGCCACCGAGAAACTTCCGGCCAAGGCGCGCGATTTCGCCACCCATCCCATCACCGGAACCGTCCCCATGGTCTTCGCTCCGCTCTCGCGGTCGCCCATGACCTGAGTGTTGAATTCCGACACGTCGGGATATTGCGTGTTGGCATTCGGAATGTTTTCGTAGAACCAGTGAGCGGCGTGGTTGCTGATGTCGAGCTTGTAGTTGTATCGAGTGACTCCATCCCCGCCCCAGCGGTTCAGCGTCAAGCGAACCGCTTTGGCCACTTTCGCCGATTCCTGATCCGGATCCGATTCCCGGTATGCATTCATCCCGTAAATCAGCGGGCTGATGGCATGACGCGCGGCTGCTGCATCCACCGTGAGCGACGGCCCATTGGCAACCGGCGGCGTCGCGAACGTGACCGTTGCGGCTGCCGACCTCGTCGGATCGTACGAGCTCCTCGCTTGGATCGTGACCGAGGGCGGCGCAGGATAGGGCGTCACATACAATCCGCTCTTGCTGATCGTTCCCAGAGCCGCGCTCCCGCCATCCACGTCATTCACCGACCAGGTGATCCTCTCGTCGTAACTGCCCGTACCGCTCACGGTAGCGGAGAATTGCTTGCGATCGCCGGGAGCGAGCGTTACGCGTTCGGGAGTCACCGCAACCATCGACACAGCCCCGGCTGGCGGCGGCTGCTCCGGCTTTGTTGCGTTGTCGATCTGCGCACTGCTTTGCCCCAGACAACAAGTCAGAAGCGCAGAACACAGCAACAGCCGCGTGTGAAATTTGCCGGATGTGTGGCGGCGCTCGACGACGGAACGAACTGCGATCCTTGCCGTTGTGGGCATCAGACGCTCCCATGCATTACGGCATTTTCACTGATGGTGTAAGGAAACTCCGTGCCCCATCCTTTTCACGTTCTTTGTGAAAAGGGTGGGAAACCACGAAACCCACCCTATAGGAATAGTGAAAATGCCTTAGAGTTTTGGCGTTGCTTAGTAATCTAGCACTTCTCTTCCGCCGGAGCATTACAAACCGGGCGTTTGCCGCTTTGTCGGGAGCCCCAGCTTCATCGCAAGACTTGACAGAACCGGGACCTCAACGGGAGCACTCCCGGAAGTTGTTACTGTCTCAGCTTCACCAGCGTCGCTCCCTGCCCGCCCTCGTTCTGCGGAGCCTCTTCGATCCCCGCCACATGGGGATGGTTCTTCAGGAACTCGCGCACACCACGCCGCAAAATCCCGGCCCCATGCCCGTGAATCACGCGCACGCGCTCGAGGCCGGCAATAAAGGCGCGGTCAAGATACTTTTCCAGCTCGCCGGTCGCCTCGTCCACGGTGCGGCCGATCAGATTGATCTCCATGCGCATGTCGTCGGTGTTCGCGCTGGTCACGGTAACATGTACGCCAACTTGTCTCCTCGCCGCGCCAAGCGGATCGGCCTTCGCCGCGGCCGCGCCTGACGATTCGGCAAGCTCGTCGCGCTTCACCCGCATCTTGATCGGTCCCAGCGCCACTTCGAAGAGATCCTTTTCCACCTCGCGTTGCACCACGCCGATCTTATTCATCGATTTGATCAGCACGCGATCGCCGGGCGCGATGTGCCGCAGCACGTGCGGCTGGGCGTTGGCGTCGCCCTGATCCGCGCCGGTGCGATGCGCAACGACGGTTTGATTGAAGCTCTCCTGAAACTCGCGCCGTAGCCGCTGGATGCGCCGCTCGGCTTCCTTCGACAGTTTCTGCTGCGCCGCGCGCTCCTCGACTGCCCGCACATTCTCGCGCATCTGGAACTCGAACTCTTTCATCAGCGAAGCCAGCTTCGCATCGAGCTCGCGCACGCGGTAACGCATCTCCACGTCGCCTTCGCGCTCCAGCTTTTTCCGCTCCTGGTTGAGCGCGTACTGCTGCTCCCGCGCCGCTTTGCGTTCCACTTCCAGTTCGGCGAGTTCGCTGTGCAGCTTGTCCAAGAAGCGCGCAATGTCGGCCTGCTGCGAGCCCATCCGCTGGCGCGCCGCCGCAATGATCGCCGCATTCAGCCCCAGCCGCTCCGCCGTCTGGATGCCCGCCGAAGCGCCCGGCACGCCCAAATGAAACTGATAATTCGGAGCCAGCGTCTTTTCGTCCACTCCGGCCGCCGCGTTGCGCACGCCAGGAGTATTCGCCGCATACACCTTGAGCGAAGTGTGGTGCGTCGAGATCAGCGTCCACGCAGCGGCCCCAAGAAAATGCGCGGCCACGGCCACGGCAAGCGCCGCACCCTCTTCGGGATCGGTGGCCGAACCCAATTCGTCGAGCAGCACCAGCGAATGCGCATCCGCCAATCGCGAGAGCCGGTCGAGGTTCGTGATGTGCGCGGAGAAGGTCGAGAGCGCGGCCTCGATCGACTGCGCATCGCCGATGTCGGCCAGGAACGCCGTGAAGACCGGAAAGCTCGCCGCAGCAGCCGGCACGGGAATCCCCGCCTGCGCCATCATCGCCAGCAGCGCCGTGGTCTTGAGCGCCACCGTTTTGCCGCCGGTGTTGGGCCCGCTGATGATCAATTGCCGCTCGTCGGCCGTCAGCTCCAGGTCCAGTGGAACCACCTGACCGCCCGTCGAGCGCAGCCGCTTCTCCAAAAGCGGGTGGCGGCCACCTTCAATTTGCAATAACTCTCGTCCAAAACCAGGAGAAACGCAGTCGAACTGGCGTGCGAAGCGCGCCCGCGCCAGCAGGCTGTCCACGAGCGCAAGCACCCGCGCGCCCTCGACCAAACTGTGCGCGTAGCCCGCGACCAGCCGCGTGAGCGCGACAAAGATGCGATGAATCTCCTCCTGCTCCTCCTCGATCAGCCGCACCAGCTCGTTGTTTTTCTCGATGGTCTCGAGCGGTTCCACGTACACCGTCTGCCCCGAAGAACTCGCCCCGTGAATCACGCCGGTCACGCGCCGCTTCAGTTCCGCGCGCACCGGAATTACGAAGCGTTCGCCGCGAATCGTAATCAGATCGTCCTGCGTAGCGCCTTCGCCCGTCAGCTTGCGCAGCGCCGCGCGCAGGCTCTCCTCAATCAATCGCTGCTGGCGCTCCTGCTCGCGGCGAATGCGGTTCAGTTCCGGTGAGGCGTCGTCCGCCAGCGATCCATCGGGTTGAATCTTGCGCTCAATCGACTCGGCGAGCGGCCGCAAACTGGTCGTGAGCTCCGCCGACAGCTCCGACAGACCTGGCAGTTTGCCCACCAACCGCACGGGCGGCTCGCGCAAAAGCGCCTGCCACGAGGCCACGTCGTTGGCGAGCCGCGCCACACTCTGCAGTTCCGCCGCTTCCAGCGCCGCGCCATCGATCTGCGCCTTTGCGGCCAGTTGCGTGGGATCGAGCAGGCCACCGAGCGCAATCGAAACCTGCTCTTCGAGCAGCAGTCGCACCTCGCTCACCAATCGATGCTGGCGATTGATCCACTCTTCGTCGGTTGAAGGCTGCAACGCAAGAATCGCCTCGCGGCCCACCGGCGACGCGGCGTACGCGGCCACAAGCGCCAGCAACGGCGCCCACTCAAGAGCGGCAAAGTCGGCGTGCTCGACCGGCGACGGAATGGGATCGAGAAGCGGCATCAGCAACTATGGTAGCGTTTCGGACTGCGCTGACTCTGTTCTCACGGACCAAAACCTATCCATGGGGCCACGAGATAGGGCGCTCAGAGTCGCTACGCCGGCGCAGGCGCGGCCGCGGGTCAGTCGTTTGTGGAGCTGGTTGTTGCGGCCGGCGTGGACGTAGCCGGGCACGCGGCGCCGCAGTTCCCGCCGCACGCGGGTACCGCCTTGCCCTCCGGCGCGGCCTTCGTTTCCGCGGACTCGGCGGCGGAGATGCCGCTGCCCTTGGCCGCGTAGTCGTTCACATACCATCCCGCGCCCTTGAATTTGAGGCCCGGCGCGGTAAGCGGGCGCTCCAGGGCGCCGCCACACTTGGGGCAGGCCTTTTCCGGCTTGGCGCCGAACTTCTGGATCTTCTCAAAGCGATGGCCGCATTGCACGCAGCGGTACGGATACAGGGGCAAGTTCTTTCCTCTCCGGCCGGTAATCTCCCACTTCTTCAATTCTAACGAGAAGGCGGCAAATGATCGGCAAATGCCGCCTTCTCTTTCGATGCGGGAGACCCGGAAAGGAACCCTCCCCTTTAGAGCATTTTCACTGATGGTGTAAGGAAACTCCGTACCCCCATCCTTTTCACGTTCTTTGTGAAAAGGGTGGGAAACCACGAAACCCACCCTATAGGAATAGTGAAAATGCTCTATGCGCGAGGCCCTCAGTGCGCCATGATCTCCACCGACGCGCTCACGTCTTCCCATGCCAGCGTCAGAGTACCCTTGCCGCCGCCATTGTCTGTCAGGGTGTAGGTCAGGTCCTCCACCAACGCCGGCGGCTTCGACATCGTCAACGGCGTCCTGCCCAGGTCCTGCGCGGGATCGTAGGACAATCCCCACTCGCCGGTCGCCTTGCTCACAATCAGCACCCATTGCGACGGGTCGGAGATGTCGATGAACAACGTATATGTGCCCGCGGGAACGTGCAGCTTGCCGAGCATGATGTCGCCATCGGTTTTGAGCGTGGTGGCCGAGTTCGCGCCCGCGCGCCACACCGGATAATGCGGATCGTGGCTGATCAGTCCGTCCTTTGTGAAGATCTTGCCCTCGCGGCCGCGCACGCGGGGCGAGCTATAAGTGATGGCAATGGTCTTGCCGCCGATGGTCGCCGATGCCGTGGCCGGCGGACTCAAGGGCGGGCCCGAAGGCGGTTCCATTTGGGCTAAGAGCGTGGTTGCGGCAAACAGCAATCCCGTGCAGATCAAAACGCGTTTCATGCGATGTTTCTCCTCCGGGCAGAGCCTTTTTGGGAGCGATCCGGCGCCAAAATCCTGCGTCCGTTCGAAATACTGCGTCCGTGCCCCATCCCTTTCCGCGTTTTCTGCGGAAAAGGGTGGGAGCGAACGCCGCTGTCGATCGGCCGGATCAACAGTGCGGCCCCGACCCGAGAATTGTCGCATCACGCGCCCCACTTGCGGAAGCCGTCTCCGCTTGGGACACGGGAGATGCAGCCATCGAGAGCCCCTGCAGGAAACTCTCGCTCAAACCGAGTCACTTTCTTTGATTCTTCTGCCAAGTTTTTCCGCCGCACCATCCGCCATTCTCGACTATAGTGATCGCACAGCGTAATTCCGCAAGCGGAGCCTCTATGAACCTTCGCGCTCGTCTGTCTTTTTTTGTTCTTCTTCCTGTTGCCGCGGTCTCAATGCATTCGATCTTCGCGCAGCGCGCGCCCAACGCCAACGCGTACTATCAGCAGTTGCGCGGGTTATTGCCGGACAGCGAAGCCGTCACCGTCAAAGACTTCGTGCTCAAGCGCGACGCCGCCGAATTCACCTTCCACAGCGGCAGTTTCGCGTTCTACGCCCCGGTCAACGGCAAAGTTACGGGCGCGGTCTTCAAGGGCCAGGGCCACCTGCACATCACGCCTCCCACAGCCGAGGAACGGCACAATCTCTCCGTCCTCACGCAGGCCGAGGAGTTCGACGAGGACTTCGACCAGGTGGTGCTGCGCTTTACCGATGCCACGGCCGATGAGCTGCGCAAAGCATCAACCAGCCCGGGCCAGCCCGACAACGCCGACGCAAAAGCCGCGGAAGAACTCCGTTCCTTCCTGCGCCATCATGCCGAAGGCTCTTACGATGAGGAGGGCCATCTGATCTACTTCGAGCGGCTCTACGGAAACCTCGACCTGCGTCTGCTCGAAGACGTCCTGAGCCCTTCTCCAGGCGGATACTTCTTTGCGGCAATTCATGGCAGCAAGAATTCTCACCTTTACTTCATCTTCGACCCGGAAGGCATTGACGAAGTAGCCCCGGAGGAGGTCGCGCTGCTCCGCTGGGACACGATGAACGAAACCGAAACCATCCCTCTTGCCTTCCACCGCGCGGCCGAGTACGCAAACGGCACGGCCAGCGGCAACGAGCACAACGCGGCCTCGAAGATCCTGCACCAGGATCTCGATGTGTCCATCGAGAAGAACGGTTTCCTTTCGAACCTCGCCACCATCCAGGTTGAAGCCGAACAGGATGGCGTCGCCGTTATCCCGCTCGACCTTTATCCCACGTTGCGCGTCAGCCAGGTCACCTCCGGCAAAGGCGACGCCCTCGACTGGGTGCAGGAGAGCAAGGATCAAGACCCCAACTTCGGCATCATCCTTGCCGCGCCGCTCAAAAAGGGCGAGACCACCACTGTGAAGATCGCCTATGGCGGCAAGGATGTCTTGATCAACGAGGGCAACGGGAATTACTACCCCTTCGTCATCGCACGCGACGACTGGTTCCCCAACTCTTACCAGGGCTTCGGCAACTTCGCAACCTATCACATGCTCTTTCACGTGCCCAAAGGGCTTCAGATTGTGGCTAGCGGAACCCGCATAAGCGAGAGCAACGAGAGTAAGACCGCTACCAGCGAGTGGAAGACCGACACACCGGTTCCTGCCGTCGGTTTCAGCTTGGGCGAGTTCACGATGAAAGAGGATACAGTTCCGGGAAAGCCCGGAGCGGGTCTGACCATCGATGCATATGCCAACACCCGTCCTCCTGATCAGCTTTCCGACCAGGCGATCCATGACCAGTTGCCTCACTATGAGGCGACCGACAACGCCGACTTTGGACGTTATCAAACGGGAACGATCGACACGACAAAGATGCTTCCGGTGCAGTTGAGCGAGGCGCGAGCGGCTGTACAAATCTATATCGATTACTTCGGCGCAATACCCTTTTCCAAGATCGCCTTGACCCAGCAGTTCGATTGTGGCTTAGGCGAGAGCTGGCCCACGTTAATCTATCTCCCCATCTGCGGCTTCTTCGATCAGACTCAACAAATGGCCTTCCATATCCAGCCGTGGGACATGTACTGGAAGGTCGTGACTCCACATGAAGTGTCCCACCAATGGTGGGGCAACACCGTCGGATTCCGGAGCTATCGCGACTGGTGGATGGCCGAAGGCTTCGCGCAGGAGTCTGCCTCGATCTTTCTCCAGCTCACACGCCCCAAACCTGACGACTTCCTCCATTTCTGGCAGGTGGAGCGGAGATTACTCACCGAGAAGAACGCATACGGCTTCCGGCCCATCGATGTGGGCCCGGTGACACTTGGTTCGCGCCTTAATTCTCCCCAAACCGGCTGGAACGTCTATCAGAATCTCGTCTATCCCAAAGGCGCCTACATCCTGCACATGATCCGCATGATGATGTGGTCGCCCAAGGACGGCGACGCGCGCTTCAAAGCCACCATGCAGGATTTTGTGAACACTTACCGCCTGCAGGCCGCCACCACCGAGGACTTTAAGGCTATCGTGGAAAAACACATGAGCCCGCAGATGGATCTCGAAGGCAATCACACCATGGATTGGTTCTTCCGCGAGTACGTCTACGGCACCGATTTGCCCGCGTATCACTTCGAGGGCGACGCCACGCCCAGCGGCGACGGCTGGAAGCTGCACTTCAGGCTGGAGCAGTCGCACGTCGGCGCAAAATTCGCCAACACCGTGCCGCTCTACGTCGAACTGGCCAACGGCCAGATCATGCGACTCGGCCAGATCGCCATCCACGGTCCCAATACCGTCGAGCAGACCGTGCAGTTGCCCAAGCTCCCCGCAGCCATCAAACGCGTGACGATCAACTACTACTACGACGTGCTGTGCACGGATAACTAATGTCCTGAGCCGAAGCTCGCATCGGAGATGCTCGATTTGCGTCACAGTCTCACAGAAACACAGAAACTGTGAGACTGTGTAATTGTTTTGTGTAAGTTTGTGATTTTACTCGTAAATCCTGACTCCACAGTTTCACAGCCCACTTTTTTGCGGCTTCGCCGCCCGTGGTCAGTGGTCAGTGGTCAGAGAACCGTGACCGGGAAGCCAGCTTTCATTCTCTTGCTCTCGCTCCCGGCACGTGCCCGGGGAGGGGGTGGAGTGTAGGGAGGGGGGAGGGGGGTAGTTATAAAGTAGTAATCAGCCAACAGGACGCATAAAGACTGGAAGGGCGGACGGATTGCCTGGCCCTGGAGGCAGCTCATAGAACCGTTGTGCGCCGGGAGGGGGAAATTATCTGCAAATCTACGGGAGTTTCCGGGGCCTGTTTTCAAGGAGTTGCAAAGGAGTTGCGATTCTGGGGGTTGACCCGATTATGGGGCGCGTGGAAAGGATGCAATCCTGGGCCGTCTGCGCCGCGACGCGTGCCACAAATCGTACTGCTGCTGCAAGTCGAGCCAGAGTTCGGGACGGCTGCCAAACGCATCGGAAAAACGCAGCGCCATCGCGGCAGTGACGGAGGCGCGGCCGTTGAGAATGCGGGAGAGCGTAGAGCGGGCCACTTTCAGCCGGACGGCGGCCTCACCGACGGGCGTCTCGCCGATCCACTCACGAAGCAGCTCACCGGGGTGCGGGGGATTGTGGAACATACCTAGCTCAGTCATTCTCTCTGTCAATTTCAAAATTGCAGGGTGCTAGGCCACAAGTACGCGAGCTTGCGGCCGGCCTCGTGGAGCTGCCTTGACCGCGATCCGAATGTCCTGGCCAAGGAGAAGAAGGAAACGCATCAACCGCTCGATTGAAAACCCTGTGAGGTTTCCGCGCAGCAAATTGGACACCTTGGGCTGGTCGATGCCCAGCAATTTGGCCGCTTTGGCCTGTGTTAGCTTTCGTTCGCGAAGGAGCTCTGCGATCTTACTCGCCAGTTCGGCCTTCGCCAGAGCCTCTTCAGGGTTGGGCACGCCAAGATCGGCAAATACGTTTCCGCTGCTGACCACGTAGTCGCGTTCGCGTTTCGGCATTTCTATGCCTCCTCCTGCCGGTCGATTTCGATGGCGCGCCGTAATCGCTGTTTCACCAGATCGATTTCGCTCTTCGGTGTGGCGATTCCATGCTTCGCTTTTTTCTTAAAGGCGTGCAGCACATACACTGCTTTCTGCAGCCTGACCGTGTAAACGGCGCGGAAGGTGTCCCCGGAATGATCGGAGACAACCTCCAGAACGCCGCCAGGGAAACCTTTCAAGGGTTTCGCATCCACGTGCCGGTTGCCAATCTGCGCCTGATACATCGCAAACCCGACGCGGCGCTGCACCGGCTCCGGGAATCCGCACAATACCCGGTGTGAATCACCGACGAAGATCAGATTCCTGGCTTGCACGCGCTGTCTCAGAGACAAATATGCCAGATTTGGCATGAGCAGTCAAGGAGTAGCCGGCGAGGTCCATTGAGGTTCGTGGTCTCCCACCCTCGCGCGATAAAGCTGCAAGGATGGGGCACCCGGCCCTCGTGCATGGGGTGAGTCATACAGCGAGTTCGTGCCCAATGCGAGCAGAAAGGCAACCGCAGATCCTGCGACCTCTCCCCTTCCCCTTCGGCTCCGCTCAGGGTCAGGGTCGTCGCTCAGGATGACAGAGTGTGGGTTGGGTGAGTGCTCTCTCACGTCCCAGGAGCGGGAGCTGGGGCACCCGGCCACCTATCCCTCAATGCTTAGAAACTGGCTGGGATTCCTCAAATCGCTCCATTTCATCAACGTAAGGCTGAAATAGGTCTGGCTGCGTCTTTGCGTCTATCCCTGGGAACCCTTGCCTCCTGATTATTTCTGCAATCATGGGCCAGTTACGGCCACCGGCGCTGGCGTCCCAATCGGCGAATCTGAGGATTTGGAATAAATACAAGTTCTCCGACGACAGCTGTTCACTATTCGCGTTGACCCCTTTGGAGCCATGAGACTGAATATTCACTTCATTAAGCATCGGCATAACATGTTTCATTTCCTGAAACGCAGATGCGACCAGGGAATCAGTAAAGCCCCTTCCTGTTTTTGATCGTAATTCCCATAGAACATCGGCCCAATGTGAATGAGAATTAAACGAGCTATCTCTCCTTTTCCCCCAGAAACTCGAATTGAGATAGGTCGCGAAAATAAAGGAAGCCTTATTGCGCGGATCTGATGGAGACTGCATCTGTGCGTTTCGATCAAGTCCAATTTGCGAGAGCAACACGTAATTGATGTATACAGCAGTAACCACTGTTCGATCGCTAACGTCTTTCGAAGTGAGCGCAAGATAACTGCGCTCAGGAGTGTCGTAGTACGAGAAGCCGGTAGAGTGCGGGAAGGGATAGATCGCGATCGCAGGAACCTGGCCGGGAGTCGCAATACCGAGCCCGTTCAGGTATTCGTTCACCCCGCCTAAATCGAGTGTCGTTCGCTGCTCGAACCACCACGTTACCTGTGCAGATTCCTTAAATCTCAAATTCAATGCCATTTCACGTTTGTATTGGCGATGAACAGAGGGGAAGACCAATGACAAGAATAGGATTGATAGAAGAATTGACCCCGCGATCTTACGCCAAACTCTCCATCTGACTGTGGCTTCCCATCGCCATCCGGCGATTATGAGGCAGGCCAGACAGACGCCGTACACGGTCAGATTGATAAAGATGGGATATATATCGATGACTGCGACAAATCCAAGAGCGAGAGCCACGGCAAACGAAATCACTGCGAGCAGCCTGTCGGTCGAAATAACTCCATGCCGTGGCAGAGCCGGCAAGGTGCTCACGCTGGAGCCATCTTTTGGTTCCTTCAGATCCTCTAAATGAAGATTCTCTCTTCCCTTACTACGGCGCTTCTTTGTCATGATTCCGAACAATCCTCAGAGAATTCTATGCCACGAGCCGCGAAGCAAAACATCTTCATACACGAAAATTGATGGGATTGCACTGTGCCTCCCAGTGTACTGCAAGGGTTCTCCAGTTCGCAGGCCCGGCCACACAAGCCGACAATCTGCTCCTTCAGCTCGCCTTTGTTAAGATTTTGGTTTCCCCTTAGGTGACAATGGGCTACCAAATGCACGAACGCGGACCTTGCGGTCCGCGTTCGAGATTCAGGGTAATTGTGACTGCCGTTCGGCCCGGCTGAAGCCGTGCCCTTTTACAAGGCCAGAGCCGATGTACTTTACGCCTTCGCCAGCACCGGTTTTCCCAGCTTCTCCGCGACCATCTCGTGGGCGTGGGCGAAGAACTCATCCTTTGCGATCTTGCCCGCTTCGAGATCGGCGAGGATGGCTTTCTGCGCCTGATACTCGCGGTTGACGATGCCGGCTTTGGATTGCAACATGCGCCAGGCTTTGCGCCGCTCCACGCAGAACATGACTAACTGGCGGCTTAGCGCATAGTACGTGTTCTTGCCACTCTCGTCCGAAACCAGGAGAAAAACGCCGAAGTCGGGAATGAAGCTGCGATGCTCGGGCAACAGATAGTAGCGATAGACCACATCCTGCTGCGTGATGCGGACCAGCATGTTATCGAGCAGTATCATCTTCTCCGCCTGCTCGGGTTTGATCTTCTTCACGTGGTTGCGGAAGCGCGCTTCCGTGGTGCACCAATGCGCCACGGTGTAGCGAACCGTTTCGCCCGTGGCCTTCGATTTGGTCTCGTACCAATCGAGATCGATGGACGGATTGCCCTTGACGTCGAGGGCCTCCTGGTAGGTTTCGCCGAGGCGCGGATTGAAGACGAACTCCGGCACGCCGCGCGAGTCGCGCACGCGCTGCGCCTGAACGAGCGCCATGTCGTCGGCCACGCCGTGCTCCGGCTGGCAGGTGGTGAAGGCCTGCAGGAACATGGTGCCGCGATACTCGAGGCCATCGAGAATGGCGCGGTAGAGCTTGGGCGCGTTGGCCATGGAGACCTGCGCCACGAAAGGCGATCCGTGCCCGGCGAGGAAGGTTTCGGCCACGGTCTTCTTCTCAGTGTTCTTGCCCTGCGTGGCCGCGCCGAAGACGTTCATGTCGTTGCCGCCGAGCATGGGCGTCGAGTCGGAGTTCTGGCCGCCGGTGTTCGAGTAGACCTGCGTATCGAGCATCAGCACCTTCACGTTGGGGCGGTTCTGCAGGACAACCTTAGAAGTGTTCTGATAGCCGATGTCGCCGATTCCGCCGTCGCCGCCGACGACCCAGACCTTGGGCAGTTCCCTGATCTCCTGGCCGGTCATCAGGGCATCGGTGAAGTGCGTGAGCTGGTAATACTCTTCTTCGGTGACGCCACGGCCTTCGCGGGTAAGAATCACGTCGGCGAGGCGCTCGGGAACCACCGAGCGGCGCGCGTGATCGACGATGAAGCTCTCGCCCATCAGCCAGCCCACGGTGACGCCGTCCTGGAAGAGCGAGTTCATCCACGGATAGGGATGCGGATTGTTGGGCGAGGTCGAGCCGTAGACCGTGTTGCAGCCGGTGTGCGCGGCCATGGCCATCACGCTCATGCCGTTGGCCAGCCGACCGTCGACCGCTTGAAGGGTCTTGTGGTTGAAGGCTTCGGTGAGCAGGACCGCGGCCACGGCCTCAATGAGTTGCGCGTCGGTGATTGCGCCGTGCTCCTTCTCATACTCCGCGATACGCGATTTGGTATCCGCGGTGGTTTCGCCGCCCAGGCCCATGATGAGATGAGCGATGGCCTGGCGCAGGCGCGTGTAGTCCTCTTCGTTCGCTGATTTCAGAGCGGCCAGTCTGGCAGCGCCGGTTTTCTCCAGCTCGCCGGCCTTGGCCACGAAACGCTCACTCTTGGCGTGGTAGAGCGGGCGCATATACGCTTCGGTCACCGCGGCAATGGAGCGCAGGACACTCTTCTCGCCGCAGCCGGCGCATGCGCCGTCGCCTGCCACCAGCGCATCGTAGTTCGAGCGCACCATGAGCATGTTGCGCAGAGTCGCGGTCTTCGAGTCGGCGGGATTCGCGCCGTTGTAGAGACCCAGAAATTTCTGCGAGGTATCGGGCAGCAGGTCGAGGAAAGCGGTGCCGGTTTCGTGCTCGGCGTTCACCTCTTCGGTCTCCTGCACCATCTTCAGCGCCTGGTGATCGCCGCACGCCGTAACGCAGGCCGCGCAACCCTTGCACAGGTCCGAAACAAAAATCGAGAAGATGCCGCCAGAGCCCGACTGCTTGCGCTCCGGCGACGAGAAGATGGCGTTCACCTTTTGGTAAGCCATCGGGACTTTCTCGATGATGTTGAAGAACTGCGTCTTGGCTTCGGCGGAAAATCCGTCGACAGATTCGGTGACTTCGCGAAGGATCTTCGGCAGCGGCGTGCCGGTCTTGATCTCGGCCAACATGCGCTGGCGCGTGAGCTTCTCGATCTCAGGCAGCTTGGCGAGCATCTTGCGGCGTTCGGCGGGATCGGACACGTAGCGCGCGATGGCCGTGCCGAGCACAGTGCCCAGATCCTGCGAGCAGTTGGGCAGCGCCGTGTCCGGGCAGACGCTGATGCACTCCATGCACTGCGTGCAATTCTCGGGAATGTAGAGCGGCGTCTCGCGGCGGGCAACGTATTTGGACGCGGTGTCGCCGGTGGCCGCGGCCACGACGCCCATGGCGGAGAGCGGCGTGGACGGCTGGTTGTAGCCGAAGTGCGCGCGGAACTCGGCATCGAAAGTGGCAATGCTGGAAACCGGAGTGCGGGGGCCCTGGCCTTCGGGCGCGGCGTGCGAACGGCAACCTGCGCCGGTCGAGCAAGCCGCCTCGGCGAATTCGGGGATGTCGACTGCCTCGAAGATCGGCAGCAACGCCTGGCCGCGCAGGCTGGAGTGATCGGCCGCGGCGATCGCACCGATCGTGATCTCCTTCACGCGCTCGCCGCCCTGCAGCATGACCTCCATGTTCGACTGCACAACGGCTTCGCCGAGCTTGCCGAACTTCTTTACGTATTGCTTGTAGACGACCTCGCGGAACTGCTCCTGCGTGATGCCAAACTCCTGCAGCATGGGGCTGACCGCAAAAAATGCGCCCAGGAAAGCATTGCCCTGCATGCGCAGTTGCAGATCGGCGCGATCGGTGGCTTTGCGCGCGATTTCGAAGCCGGGCAGGGTGAAGACGCGAATCTTCTTCTCGATAATCTGCTTGCGCGCCCAGATGGGCAGGTTCTGCCAGGCGTGCTCGCCGTCCACGTCAGACTCCCACACCAGGCATCCGCCCTCCTGCATTCCGTCCAGCGGGTTGGTGTGCGTGAAGGCCTTGGGATCGCAACAAAGAACAACGGTCACGTGGCGCAGATCGCAGTTGACGCGAATACGATCCTTGGCGGCGACCATGAAGTAGCTGGTGGGCGCGCCCTTCTTCTCCGAGCCGTACTTGGGATTGGCGCTGACGTGAATCACTTCCTTGGGATTGCCCAGCGCGTCCACTTCGTGGTCGCGCTCGTAGAGCAGATCGTTCAGGTCGCCGAGAATCGCGCCGAGGTTTTTGCCCGTGGTGATCGCGCCCCAGCCGCCGATGGAATGGAAACGCACGGCCACCGCGCCTTCCGGCAGCAGCGACGGCGTCTCGTCGGCAATGACGCTGTAAGGGTGGTCGATGCCGAGAACAATGAAGTTCGCGCCATCGGCCGCGGTCTTGCCATCCTTGCGCGCGCGGCCGGCGGTCGCGTACTCGAACGCGCCGATGATGTGCTCGGGGCGGAAGTCGCGCGAACCAAGGCCGTAGCTGCCGCCGAAGAAGCGCGGCACTTCGGCAAGCTCGACCTTGGGCAGGCCCTCGGTTCCCTGGACAGCTTTTGAAAAGGCGGTGCGGATGTCGCGGCCAAGCGGATTGTCGCCGGCCAGCGCCTCGTCGGTGCGCTCCAGAATAATGACGTTCTTCTTGCCCTTGAGCGCGTTGACCAGCGCGGCCTCGGGGAACGGGCGGATTACATTGACGTGGATGGAGCCGACGCTGGCGCTACGTATCTGGCGCAGATAATCCACCGCGGCCTCGATGTTCTCCGCCGCCGATCCCAGCGAAACAAAGACGGTGCCGGCGTCAGCAGTCTTGTACTCGCTGATGAGCCCGTAGCGCCGGCCGGTGAGCTCGGCGAACTTTTCGTAGGCCTCTTCGAGGAATTCGAGAATCGGCTCGGCGAAGTTGTTTCTCCGCGCGATCACGCCCTGCATGTAGTGTTCCTGGTTCTGCACCGGGCCCAGCAGGACGGGGTTGGTCAAATCCATCATCTTCGGCACGCGGCGGCGCGTGGGTCCAAACAGGACGCGCTGCGCTTCGGTGGGACAGTCAATAATGTCGTCGGGCGCGCCCAGGTACTCGCGCATCAACTCCGATTCATGCTTGTAAAAGGTGCGCTCCAGGTGCGTGGTCAGGAAGCCGTCCATGATATTCATGCCGGGCGTGAGCGCGAGCTCGGTGACGCGGCGCAGGATCAGCGCCTGATCGGCAGCCTGTTGCGCGTCTTTACCGAACAACATGATCCAGCCGGTATCGAGGGCGCCATAAATATCGTCGTGGCCGCAGTGCACATTCAGCGCGTGCTTGGTGAGAGCGCGCGCGCCCACCTCCAGCACCATGGTCGATCCCTTGCCGGGCGCGTGGTAGTACTGCTCCACGCCGTAGACCACGCCCTGGCCGGAGGTGAAGTTCACCACGCGCTTGCCGCACACCGAGTGCGCGATTGCGCCGCCCTGGGCCGCGTGCTCGCCCTCGGTTTCTATGGCCAGCGTGTTGCCGCCGAATACGTTCAAGCGGCCCTCGGCGTAGGCCTGCTGGAAGAGCTCGCCGCCCTCGGTCGAAGGCGTGATGGGATAAAACACGCCGGCATCGGCAATGCGGGTTTCGGTGTGGTACGAAACCAGTTGATTTCCGTTGGCGGTAACCCGGATGCCTGGATAGCGAGCAGCTTTCATAGATTCCTCACAATGAGCTGGGTTGCGAAGTTGTCAGATATCGTTGCGTGCACCGAAGTGCGAAGGCGGGAGGTGCTTCCCTCCGGCTGCCACACCGAAAGATGTGCTGCGCGTGCGTCAGCAGCCCGATCAAAAAGCCCTTATCCAAACCAAGCGGAACGGCCGCGCCGGCAATCAGGAGACCTAAGGGGAAGGTTACTCCTCGCATGTGCAGCCATCTTAAGTATGCGCCTTGTATAGAGACGGCGTTTCACCATCCGGTACCGCTTCGGAACCTGCTTCAGGCCTGGGAAAGACGCACCCCGGCGCGACCCAGCGCCTTTGCGCTACCATAAACATAGGATTCGAGCGGTTCTCCAGTTATTAGGTGGCATTTCGAGCTTCGTGCAGGGTGGCTCTTACTTAAGAAAGAGCCACTTAGCGGTTGGGGCTTCGATTTGCTGCAACTGGAGAACCGCTGAGAGGTTCCCAATGTTCGTGGTGGTTTGGCAGTTTGAGATTGCCGAGGAGAATGTTGCCGCTTTTGAGGCCGCTTACGGAGCGGAAGGCGCCTGGGCAGTGCTTTTTCGCACATCGGCCGAGTACAAGGGCACCGAGCTGCTCCATGACGCATATGTTCCCGGCAGTTATCTCACCATCGACCGCTGGACCAGCGAAGAAGCCTTTCGCGCCTTCCGCAAGGACCACGACAGCGAGTATGAATCTCTGGACCGCCAGTGCGACGCATTGACGGACCGCGAGACGCGCGTCGGCGCTTACACGGTCTGAATAGCTATTCCAGCACCAGCAGATTTTTGCGAAACTCGTCTCCAGCCATGTATTGGAATCCCTTGTCGAAAGTGACCAATACGCGATTCTCTTTAATGGCAAGACCCAAAAGGTAAGCATCGGTCACTTGTCGGTGACCGCGGATGCGCGAAGCGAATCGTGCTGTGAGAGTGACCCAACTTTCATCGATCGGGCAATAATCGCAAATCCCCTTAAGTGTTTGAAGGATGGCGATGGCCTGCTCGAGGCTGCGTGGGCCGGGGCGGAATACGGGATTTGTCGTCACGCGCAAAAAGCCCGCCTCTGTCAGAGGACAAAGGGCCCAGTTTCCTCTTCCGGATAAAGTCAACCAGTTCCGCGCCTTCTGGTGATGCTTATGCTCTGGATCCGAAAGCGCGATTAGGACGTTCAAATCAAGCAAACTTTTCCGGATCAAACTCTTCCTCCTCAAGTTTCTTCACCAATTCATCGGTAATCACTCTACCGCCGCCAACTGGAGGAAACATTGGGAACCCGTCTGGAGAAAACACAATTTCTGGTTCGGGCACCGGCGCCGTCTCGGCTTTGCGGACGAGCTCGTTCATGGCAGCGCTGAGGGTGATTCCTCGGCCGTTGGCGTAGTACAAAGCGAACTTATGAACGTCATCTTCAAGCGTGATCGTGGTTCTCATAGACCCATGCTACATCATTTTTCAATCTGATGCACATGTTCACTTATGATGCTGTTGTTACTATTTGATGCAGCAATGGATATTTGATGCAGACGCTAATTCTCGATGCGCAGCCTGCTCCGATTCTGAGCAATCCCTAACATTCTCTCTTTCTTCGCCGTTTTCCCTGTCCAACTGTGTCTCATCCTGCTACAATCCTTGGAAATCCAATGAAAGCCCCTCGCCGTTTCTTGCCAGGAATGCATGAGATGCGCGGGGCCAGCATTGTTTTGAGGAGCCCTCCCAATGGCCATCGTTGACGACCGCACCAAAGCCGTAGAACTTGCCCTGGCACAGATTGAGAAACAGTTCGGAAAGGGGTCGATTGTCCGGCTCGGCTCCCGCGAGGCGCTGCTGCCGATTGCCGTGATCTCTACCGGCTCCATCAGTTTTGACGCCGCGTTGGGCGTGGGCGGGGTTCCACGGGGCCGGGTATCGGAGGTTTTCGGTCCCGAATCCTCGGGCAAGACCACCATCTGCCTTCAGATCATCGCCGAAGCACAAAAGGCGGGCGGCCTGGCGGCGTTTGTCGACGCCGAACACGCGCTCGATCCCGGTTACGCCAAGAAGCTGGGCGTCGATGTGGACAACCTGCTGGTCTCGCAGCCCGACTCGGGCGAACAGGCTCTGGAAATCACGGAAGCTCTGGTTCGCTCCGGCGCCATCGATGTGCTGGTTGTCGATTCGGTGGCCGCGCTGGTGCCCAAGGCCGAGCTCGACGGCGAGATGGGTGACTCGCACATGGGTTTGCAGGCGCGCCTGATGTCGCAGGCGCTGCGCAAGCTCACCGGCACGGTTTCAAAGTCGCGCACCGCGCTCATTTTCATCAACCAGATTCGCGAAAAGATCGGCGTCATGTTCGGCAACCCCGAGACCACCACCGGCGGCCGCGCGCTCAAGTTTTACTCCTCGGTGCGCATCGACATCCGGCGCATTGCCGCCGTCAAGGAAGGCGACGTTGTGACCGGCTCGCACACCAAGGTCAAGATCGTGAAGAACAAGGTGGCCGCGCCCTTCCGCGAGGCCGAGTTCGACATTCTCTACGGCGAGGGCATCAGCAAGGAGGGCGACGTGCTGGACCTGGCCGTGACCCACAATATCGTGGAGAAGTCCGGCGCGTGGTACAGCTACGGCGGCGAGCGCATCGGCCAGGGCCGCGAAAACACCCGCGGCTTCCTAAAAGAAAACAAGGAAATCTTCGCCAAGCTGGACGCAGAGTTGCGCAAGCGGCTCGGCATCGGCGTCGCCAAGGCCGACGTGCCCGAGGTTCCGGCAGGCGGCGAAGTCCAAGCCAAGGAAGCTGTAAAGCCACGGCGCGGCGCAAGCGCGTAGCGGCTCTAGCCGCTTATCGTCCTATGAGGAACCCGCCAAACAGCCAAGTCCCTTGCAGCACAGATGGAACCCTCATATACTGTCGTCTCACGACTAACCAAGGTGGGAGTTCTCTTTCCCTCACGCTTGCGTTCTGGCATTTCTGATTGCGGGCAAGGACACTCTCCCCCCTTGCGCCCGCAATCAGAACGTCTTTTCGGGCCTCGTACCTTCTTGATGCAGGAGAAAGTGACCTGTGGACCACCTCGTTGCCTTTGTTATTAGCGTTCTCGCTAACCTCGTCTTCTCTGCTAACTCGATAGCTGCATATCTCCGCAAGCGCAAGCGCCGTCAAACCCTCTTACGCTTCTGGGGAAAGCCAATAGGTAATTCACGCAGAGCGTATATTTATTATCCAAGTTATCCAATACCCAAGGTAGGTCGAACAGAAAAGCAAATCGGTTACTATCTCGCAGACGAAGACGCTAAAGCAGTTGAAATACTTGAACAGACGCTATCTCCTCTCGGATTCGAATGTCATCGAAAGCTGGTATCCCAACTCCCATCCTATTTTTCCATACAAAAGGACGGTATAGTTATCCTCGTGTGCGGCCCCAAGTTGGACACGACCACCAATCAAGTAGTCCTGTATGACTCCTGGATAGGAGGCAATCCAGTCTCTAGCTGGTTCTACCGAAAGCATCACGAGGCGCTCGGCATAGAACTGACCTATAACCGTGTATTGAAGAGAAAGGAATACCACTTTCGCAATGCTGCGCCTCTCTACTCCCCAAGAGATGCGTCCGGCAATTCTGATACCGGCATTCTTATTCGGTATTTTGCTAGCGATAACCAACGCTTCTTTCTCTGCTGGGGCATTCACGGCGATGCGACGCTCGGAACTGTCGAAGCAGCATGCGACGTGCCATCTCTTGCGGAGGTACCGCAGCACACACTTAATATTCTCGCTTCCGTTGAAACGTCCGTTGATTCGTCTGACACGGTCTCTGCAACGACGAAATGGAGGGAGATCATGGGATCTGATGTTGACCCAGACATCAAAAAGCCTGATCCATTTGTGCCCGGCGCATGGCTGCGAGCTGAACAATTGGTCTACGGTCTTTCCTACCTCTGGGCCTCCGCAGACAATGTTGAAGCAATCAAGATAGGGGACTATTCTAAGCTTCGTCCTGTCGCTGCAGAATTTGACCTATCACTGAAGTGCCCCTACTGTTGCTCATGGTGCCCTTACCGCTCCTACCGCAAAGGCGGCCTGGTTGTGGATAATATGACAGCGCAGGCCATTGTAGACAAACTCGCCAAAGATGGAGTGCGGCTTGTCGTCCTTACCGGTGGAGGGGAACCGCTCGAATCAACATGCGTAGAATCTGTAGTAGAGCGATGCCGAAAACACGACATGCTAGTGACTTTATACACAAATGGCTTGTTGCTCACGCGGCTGAGAGTCTTTGATTTAATGTCCAAAGGCATTTCAGAGATTCGGTTTTCACTCGATGATATCTCAGATCTTGAAGCTTACATGTCTATTCACGGACTCAAGAACGACCAAAAGGACGCCATGGCGACAGTGCAAGGCAACATCCAGCAGGCGCTTGAGCTCCGGACGAAGAACGGCTTTGATACTAGAATCGGCGCATCCTTCGTTGTCTCTGGCCGGAACGTGGGGCATCTTGTCGGCTCAGTCGCAACATTGGAACAATGGCTAGCCAGGGTCGGACCATTCGATTATGTTGCAATTCGTCCTGCCGTTAAATACTGGCCAGGGGGCAGAGAGTTTGAGCTCTTCAAAGGAGACCAGTTGCAGGTTCGCGCTCTAAACGACGCCGCTGAGAAGTTCATCGAAAAACAGGTCGCTCGACACCTGGTTATCTCTCGCCAAAGGTTTAGAGACCTTTTGCCCCAGACGGCTGGATCGCATTATGACAGGTGCCTCGCCTCCCCTTTGTGGCTAAATATCGGCCCGGACGGCACAGCGTACCTGTGCTGTGAGACGAAGCATAACCCCGCCTGCAAGATCGGCAATTACCTCAGAGAACCGCTCGATCAGTTGCTTGAGTCTCCTGTTATTAGACTGAAGAGGGAAATCCCGTTTGGTGCGAAAGGCTGCCCTCTACTTCTCTGCAAGCCGTCGTCCCTCAATTCGATGCTGCACCATGTCGAGTCGAGCAGGAAGGTCGATGGTAGTCTGCCTGAGTCGATAATTGATTGGCTAGACGGGGTTGCGAAATACAATCGGGAGTTTGGGGAAGCGGAAGCATTCATCCCAAGTGTTTCTGGCGTTTACGAAGATTATTCACTTCGCACATAAGGTGTGGGCCACGGCTGCGGCCCGGGGGGGGGAGACTTTTTCCATTTCAGGATGTGAATTCCGACGCTGGGAAAGCCCACACACCCACCCGGCAGAAGAATCCCTGACACCCCACGCGGTCCGGCAGAGGCAAAGCCGAGGCCAAAAAGCTGTCCGCGGCCGTAAAGGGCAGCGTCCGCTCCCAATCGAGTAGAATCTTGTCGCAGCCCTAAATCCAAGGAGGTTGCGGATGAAAGCCTTTTCACGCCGAGACATGCTCAAAGGCAGCCTGCTGGCGCCGGCCGTAGCCGCGGCCAGCGGCATGAACCCCGTGGAAGCGGCGCTGCATGTGGCCGGAGAGAGCGCCGGTCCGCTTCCGGCCGATGAATCGAATGCCGCGCAGGGACCGGCGGCGGTAAATGCGACGCGCGAGCGCCTGCTGCTCGACTTTGGCTGGCGCTTCCATCTCGGCAACGCGAGCGATGCGGCCAAAGACTTCGGATTGGGCAGCGGGCGCGCCGGCAACTTTCAAAAAACGGGCGGCTTTCTCGCCGTCAGCTCTCTCGGCTTCGACGACGGTGACTGGAAGCCGGTCGATCTGCCCCACGATTGGGCCATCGAACTGCCCTTCACAAACGATCCCGAGCTCGAGAGCAAGGGCTTCTATCCCCTGGGCCGCAACTACCCCGCGACCAGCATCGGCTGGTACCGGCGCGTCTTCGAGATGCCCGCTTCGGATAAGGGCAAGCGCATCACTCTGGATTTTGATGGTGCCTACCGCGAGACCATGGTGGTCCTGAACGGCTTTTACATCGGCCGGCACACGGGCGGCTACGATCCCTTCCGTTTCGATGTCACAGACTTCGCCAATCCCGGCGGGAAAAATGTCCTCGTGGTGCGCGTGGACGCGACCGGAAGCGATGGCTGGTTCTACGAGGGCGCGGGCATCTACCGCCACATATGGCTGGCGAAGACCAACCCCGTCCACTTGAAACAATGGGGAACGTTCGTCCGCTCGGAGATCAAGCCGGGCGCGGCCACGCTCTCCATCCGCACGGAAGTGAGCAACGACGGGCAGGAGACGGCCAACGCGCGTGTGGTTTCCACCATTCTCAATCCCACAAGCAATACGGTCGGCAAAACGGTTACGGCCACGGCAGCCATTCCCGTGGGAGGCGAGCAAACCTTCGAGCAGAAGATGACCGTGACCAAGCCGCAGCTCTGGTCGCTCGACGACCGCAACCTCTACACGCTGGTGACGGAGGTGCGCGTGGGCGGCGACGTGGTGGATCGCTACGAGACGCTTTTTGGCATTCGCTCCATCAAGTTCGACGCGCAGAAGGGGCTTTTCCTCAACGGCGAGCCGGTCAAGGTGAAAGGCACCTGCAATCACCAGGACCACGCGGGCCTGGGCGCGGCGCTGCCCGACGCGGTCGAGTACTACCGCATCCGCAAGCTCAAGGAGATGGGCTCGAACGCCCTGCGCACCGCGCACAATCCGCCCACGCAGGCGCTGCTCGACGCCTGCGACGATTTAGGGATGCTGGTGTTGGACGAGACGCGCATGATGTCGTCGAACCCCGAGGGCCTGAGCCAGTTTGAAAACCTCGTGCGCCGCGACCGCAACCGTCCCAGCGTCTTCATGTGGTCGATGGGCAACGAGGAGGGCGCGGCCAACACCGCGAGGGGCGCGCTCATCCTCACCGCGATGAAAGAGGTGGCCACCCGGCTGGACGGCACGCGCCCGGTCACCATCGCGCCCACGGGCGCGGTCGGCGCCGGCGGCCTCGCGCTCTCCGACGTGATCGGCTACAACTACGCGGACCCGCAAGCCGAGAATTATCACAGGACGCACCCCGGCAAGCCCATCATCGGAACCGAGACCGTGAGCGCCGTGGGCACGCGCGGCATCTACGTGACCGACTACGGCAAGGGCTACGTCGCCTCTTACGATCCCTACACCACAACCGGCCGCGCCTCGGCCGAGGGCTGGTGGAGCTTTTGCAATGCGCGCCCGTGGCTGGCCGGCGGCTTTGTGTGGACCGGCTTCGACTATCGCGGCGAGCCCTCGCCGAACGGCTGGCCGAATATCAGCTCGCAATACGGCATCATGGACATCTGCGGATTCCCCAAGGACACCTATTACTACTACCAGTCTTGGTGGACCGGGAATCCCGTGCTGCATCTCTTTCCCCACTGGAACTGGCCGGGGATGGAAGGCAAGGAGATCGCCGTCTGGGTGCATTCCAACATCCAAAGGGTCGAGCTCTTCCTGAACGACAAAAGCCTGGGCGCGAAGGAGATGGAGAAGGACTCGCACCTGGCCTGGAATGTGGCCTACGCGCCCGGAG
>Ga0326727_10004555_pt1 | contig 41424 bp, 28 predicted proteins | sample MB2enrmetagenome_FD_207643 | JGI IMG/M metagenome (GOLD analysis project Ga0326727, IMG submission 207643) | Lab enriched peat soil microbial communities from McLean, Ithaca, NY, United States - MB29MY | ecosystem: Environmental > Terrestrial > Soil > Wetlands > Peat | place: USA: New York...
TCAGGCTCTCCTGGACGGGCTTGATACCCGCAGGGTTCCTACAAAAGGTTTTCAACTCACTTCATGTGCGTTGTCCTCCTCTTCCAAGCTTCTTGGCACAATCCACTTGCTTGCTCCTCTCCGCCCCATCCATCCTGTGGGGTGCACCAGCCCTCGTTGTTACACACAAGTTGGAATCGGGCGCCGAGTCCTTGCCCCATAGGGGCATTTGACGGTAGCCCAGCGATTTATCGCTGGGTATCGGGATCGCGAAATCGTGCATGGAGTCCCGTAGGGACGGCTGAGGAGATGGTAAATCCACGTCTTTAGTCGTCCCTCCGGGACTCTGGACATTCCAGCGTCGCCCATCTTCCCAGCAGCGACCATGCTTCGCACGGTGCCCGTGCTGGGCTACCATCAAACGTCCCTCCGGGGCGGGGAAACCCATGCCGACTTGTGTGTAACAACGATGCAGGCAGCCAGGGGATCATTTTCGCAGCGCGGGCCACGCCGGCCGCCGCCGTCTTGCTGGATGCCCGCCGGGCTTTGGTTTTGGGCCTGGTTCTCACGCCCTCCATGATAGCGGATAGTGGACGCATGTACAATAGCGGAAATCGGGCCAGTTTGCGGGGGGAGGGGGCGAGGGGATTGGGGATTTGTAGGTCCCGCCTGCCGGGCGGGACTGCATCGAGTCCCTTCCGGCGGAAGGGACCTACCTGCGTCCGGCCGGCCTGCGTGCAAAGATGGAGGGCATACGCGGGAGGACCGGCGGCTGCGACGGCCGCTCGGGCGACACCCCCACCCATTGCCCACTACCTTGACAGCCCGGGCGGGGTCGCTATAGTGGGGCCAGTAGGCGTTGGCTTTGGTGGCGGAGGATGCAAAGAAAGGTGAGGCCGTCGCTGGCCCTTGGGCGCAGGCGAGGCGATGGGGAAGGCCGTGGCGGCCGCCCAAGAAATCGGTGAAACCAGTATTGTGTCCCCCGATTCAATTCAGTCTTGTGTCCCCCGATTCAGTCAACTTGGTCCCTCGGCTGGCGGAGGGGTGCCGCGCCCGTTCCGAATCGGGCTGCCGGGTACCATCGTCGTATTACCAACTTTTCCACAAATGGCCGGTTGGCCAGGCGGACCTTGGTACGTTTCGTCGAGCCTCCCGCGATTGCACTGGGGCTGGTATTACCCAAATGGGCTCGGAGGTTACGGGGCTGGGAGCCACCCGTTTAAGCCGCCGCTCCCCGCCCCGACGATGGCGCCCGGTTTCCCGAGCTCCAATCCATCCTACCAACCCTCTTATGGTGCTCCCTATCCCTACTATCCGAATAGCTGCCCATACGTCCCCGGTTTTGTACCTTACCGCTAGGACGGGTTTTATCGGAGAGCAACGATGGATACTCACATGAACGTGCCACGGCTACTCTGCGCAGTGCTCCCTACAGTCTGCCTCATGTGTTCCGCCTCAGAACCGAGCCGAAGCGATCGGGAACCAGGCGATAAAGGGAGGCCCTCCGCTGATCGCCGCACGGAGATCAAAGACCTCACAGAGAAGATACGACTCAACCCGCACGACGCAAAGGCGTACCTTATGCGTAGCTACCTCTTTCAGCAGGAAGGCGAGTTCGTTAGAGCTGTTCGAGACGCGAGTGAAGCAATTCACCTCAACCCAAAAGACCACGTTGCGTATGGCGTGCGGGGATACGCCTACAGTAGGATCGGTGAGGCCGACAAGGCGATCGCGGACTTCACAGACGTAATACGGCTCAGCCCGACCGACGCAACGGCGTACTTTCTGCGAGGTAGCCTCCTTCAGCAGAAGGGTGAGTTCGTGAGGGCCGTCGCAGACCTGACGGAGGCAATCCGTCTAAGCCCAGGCGATTATGCCGCGCGCGGTACACGAGGGCACGTTCACAGTCTTACCGGCGAGACCGACAAGGCTCTCGCGGACTTCACGGAAGCTATCCACCTCAATCCGAAAGATGGTAGGGCGTATTTTCTTCGTGGCGGCCTCCTGGAAAAAAAGGGTGAATTCGCCAAAGCCATCGAGGACCTGACAGAGGCCATTCGTCTCAGCCCAGGAGATCCTGCCCCGTGCCGGGCGCGCGGCGACGCGTACCGAGCGATTGGCGACAACGATAGGGCCCTCAAGGACCTAGAGGAGGCCATTCGTCGCGACCCGAAAGACGCGAACGCCTATCTTCTCCGAGGTCGTATCCGCCAGGCGGTCGAGGACCTAACACTCGCAACCCGCCTCGACCCGAAGAACTCCGCGGTGTACGCTGCGCGGGGTCACGCCTATGACATGATCGGCGAGACCAACAAGGCCATCGACGACCTCACGGAGGCCATCCGGCTCGCGCCGAAATTCGCCGAGGCGTACCAGGCGCGCGGTGTTGCGCGCCAACACGCAGGCGAGCTCGACAAGGCCATCGCTGACCACACGGAAGCCATCCGCATCAGCCCCGGCTATCGCGAGGCTTATTGCTTGCGAGGTTACGCGAAGGCGCGGGAAGGAAGATTCGGCTCCGCGATCAGGGACGAGAGCGAGGCGATCCGGTTGGAGCCGAAATATGCTGACGCGTACGCCAACCGTGCCTATGCCTATGACGCACGCGGGGAGCTCGACAAGGCGATCGACGATTACACGCAGGCTCTCCGGCTCGGCGCGAATCACGCGAGGAACTACGATGGTCGGGGCTGGGCCTACGAGAAAAAGGGAGACGTTGACAAGGCAATCACGGACTATGGCGAGGCGATTCGGCTCGATCCGGGGTTTGCCGACGCGTACACCAACCGGGCTCGCGTCTATGAGCGGAAGGGCGACCTGGACAAAGCCATTGCCGACTGCACGGAGAGCTTGCGCCTTAATGCGAAGAGCGCGATGCCCCACTTCGGGCGCGCCATCGCCTACGCGTGCAAAGGCGACCTAGACAAGGCCATCGCCGACTACACCGAGGCGATCGATCTCGATCCACGCTATGCTAAGGCGTACAGCAACCGCGGGGATGCGTACCACGCGAAGGGCGACCTGGACCGCGCGATAGCCGACTGGACGAAGGCCATCGACCTCGACGCGGGGCTGGCCGCGACATACAGCGCGCGCGGGGACACGTACGGCAGGAAGGGCCTCTACGGCAGAGCGATCGCCGACTGCACAAAGGCGATCCAACTCGATCCAAAGCTTGCAGAGGCGTACCGGAATCGGGCTCGCGCGTACGATGGGACCGGCGACTTCGACAAGGCCATCGCCGACTACAGTCAGAGCATCTGTATCAACCCGACGGACGCGTGGGCGTACTACGGCCGGGGATTCGCGCACGCCAGCAAACGCGAGTTTGACAAGGCGATCACCGACTATAGCGAGGCAATCCGGCTCGACCACCGCCACGCGGCGGCGTACTGCAATCGGGGGCTGGCCCACGAGCACGCCGGCGCCCCTGAGAAGGCGATCGCGGACTTTACGGAGGCCGTTCGGCTGAACCCCGACTACGCCGCGGCGTACCACTGTCGGGGCGTGGTCTACGAACAAACGGGCCAAAAGGGCAAGGCAGAGGCGGACCTTGATCGCGCTAGGAAGCTCGGCTACTCGCCGAAATGATAAGGCGTGCAGAACATGGACGTAGGTGAGTTCCGGAGAAGCAAACCGACTATGGGAGCATGGGTGTCGTGGTGTGTTGGTCCACCGACCCTTGACAACCGGCGTGAAGGATGACGGCACCCCCTGAAACAATGGTGGAAAAGGGAGGAATCGCACGCGAAGAACGCCTCGTGCTTGTGCGAGGTTTTGTGGGCGCGGGTTGATCTTTGGGGGGAATCGGGGGACACAATACTAGTTATTGACAAATTGGGCGGGGTTTGGTAATTTCAGGGGATGTCAAGGCTCGCACGACTTGTGGTTCCGGGTATGCCGCACCATGTGACCCAGCGGGGCAACCGCCGGCAACAGACCTTTTTCAACGACGAGGACTACGCGGCCTACCTGGAACTGATGGTCGAGTGGTGCCAAGAGGAGGGGGTGGAAATTTGGGGCTACTGTCTGATGCCCAACCACACGCACTTGATTGCGGTCCCGGCGGCAGAGCAGAGCCTGCGGCGGGCGATCGGCGAGGCTCATCGACGCTACACGCGGCGCGTCAATTTCCGCGAAAAGTGGCGCGGTTATCTCTGGCAAGGGCGATTCGCGTCGTTCGTCATGGACGAACCCTACTTGCTGGCGGCCGCGCGGTACGTGGAACTGAACCCGCTGCGGGCGCGACTGGCGGAGCGTCCGGGCGAGTGGCCCTGGAGCAGTGCGCGGGCGCACTTGTCGGGGCGCGACGACAGTTTGGTGAAGGTCGCCCCATTACTGACGATGGTTGGCGATTGGAATGCTTTGCTCAGCAGCGCCCTTCGCGAAGAGGAGTTGCAGGAGCTGCGTGGGCACGGGCGAAGCGGTCGGCCGCTAGGGGACGAGTCGTTCTTGGATCGCTTGGAGGCTCTTGTTGGCCGCGTCCTGAAGCCGCAGAAAGGCGGCCGCCCAAGAAATCGGTGAAACCAGTATTGTGTCCCCCGATTTCCACGCCAAGAACATCGGGTCTGTCAAGTTACTGCAGGAAACTGGGTGGAGTGCGTGGGCCTATAACACGGGATTCGGATTCGGTGGGTTGCAGAGGGTCGGCTGGCACACGGTCAGCGTCTCAATTGCCGTGATTTATTACAACCATGATACGTCAGAGCACGTCGTAGCCCTGAGGCAGGAACTCCCGCCCTTCTCTCTAAGGAAGGACTGGGACAGGATCATCGCCTACGCAAGAAGCTACCCATGGGCTGAGCAAGGCGGGGACGCCGCGAAGGGAAGCTTCAACGGCCCCTTCGTGAATTGGCCAAAGTCGATGTACAAGGCATGGCACACAAACTCCAACACCTTCGTCGGGAACACGTTGAAGGCCGCAAACATCAATTTCGCCTGGGGGAATCCTTACATAAGTGGCAACCACCCGGGCAGTACCGTGCCAACGCAGAATTGGGAAGCCTTTGACAAGTTCTACGCACAGTACCCCCCATGGAAGGGCGGCGCTGCGCCGCCCATGCCGCCCGGCGTCCCTCCGGATGCCCCAGATCAGCACGCGCACCCACCAGCCCCGCCTCCTAGCGTTCCGCTCGACGGGCCCCTCCCACATTTCGGCCCTTATCCGGACGAAGACTATGCATAATATCTGGGACCCCGCGCGGGCGCGCGTGCGGCGCTGCGCCCACTGGCTTGGCCGTATCCCGGCTCGAATTGGCCGGCGATTCAGGCCCACGTGCCTCGGAGCTGTGCTTTTAATCGCGGTTGCTGTCGGGCTCTGCGCGCTCAGCATCGTCCCAGACACGGCGCTGGGTGACAACGGTGTATTCGTGCGGGCGCTCGGGCTCTCGGCGGTAGTGTATCTCGGCAGGTTCCGCATTCATCGAGCGGATGTTCCACCACGGGCCGCGATCGCGTTATTCGCAGTCGTACTGCTCTTAACGCTTCCGTTCGCCTACTGGTACGTTGACCTGGCCACCGGCACGCGCAGCGCGCCGCCCGCGAAGTGGTTGGGCGATCCACTTGCGGTCTTCGGGGTGCCGTGCGTCTCCTTTATGGTGTTCGACACGCGGCGGACGCCAGCAGGATGGAAGGGCTACACGATAAGGACAGTTGCGGAACTGCTCGTGGTATTCCCCGTTTGGTTCGTTGCATGGGCGTGGGCGGAGGTGTGGATAGGATGGATCGAGCCTCAGCTATGAGGGAATCGCAGGGTTCCGGGACAGGAGGAGGGAGCGGAAAGGGCGGGTGACAGCCACCAAATTTGGAGCGCCTGCATAAGCAAGGCAAGATCAGGGCCGGGTTCGGCCACCAGGCCTGGGACGAATGGGTGATTCGACTAAAGGCGATAGCACCATGTCTCGCGTCGCGACCGCGCTCAACGGCAACACCCCGGTCACGACCGTGCCCACCACCGGCTACCAGTACGACGGCAATGGGAACCTGGTGCAGAAGACCGACGCCGACGGCCGGGTGACGCTCTTTGCCTACGACGCCCTCAACCGCGAGACGGGCGAGCAGTGGTACGACAGCTCCGACAACCTCAGCAACGTGATCGCATACACCTACGACCTCGACGGCGAGCTGTACACGGCCGGGGACGATTCTTCCAGCTACACCTACGGTTACAACAGCCTGGGCCAGCAAATCAGCGTGGACAACAACGGCAGCCAGACCAACGGCACCCCGGGCGTGCCCGACGTGGTGCTGGGCTCGGCCTACGACGCCGCCGGCAACCGCACCTCGCTCTCCGCCACCATCGGCGGCACCGCAGACTTCGTCAACGCCTACACCTACGACGACCTGAACCGCCAGACGCAGATTACCCAGGGCCCCGGGACCGCCACGGGCCATGACGCCGTGGACGACAAGCTGGTGAATTTCACCTACAACGCCGACGGCCAACTGGCCTCGATCGACCGCTTCAACGACCTCACCGGCTTGTCCGGCGACCGGGTCGCCACGAGCGCCTACGGCTACGACGATTTCGGGCGGCTGACGGGCCTGACGCATACGGCCGCCGACGGCTCGACCACTTACGCCGCCTACGCGTGGACCTACGACGCCGCCAGCCAGGTGACGAGCTTTGCGAACTCGGCCAGCGTCGCCGGCTACTCCGGCGAGAACGTGGCCAGCTATGCCTACGACCACGACGGGCAATTGACCGGCGCCACGCAGCCCACGGGCCAAACCGCCAACGCCGCCAATTCGTTCGCTAACCCCGCCTACGACGCCAACGGCAACGCGGGCAGCATCGGCCGCGGCAGCACGACCATCGGCGCCGGCAACACCCTGCTGTTCGACGGCACGTATAACGACACCTACGACGCCAACGGGAACCTGGTCGAGCAGGCCGGCGCGACGGCCGAGCACTTCTACACGTACGACAACCGCAACCGGCTCACTGGTGTGACGGACTACTTGCTCGAAAGCGGCAACTGGGTCAAGAGCGAGGAAATCGACTACACCTACGACGTGTTCAACAACCTGATCGGCCGGCAGGCGACCACCTACGGAACGGGCGGCGGCACGAGCACCGCGCGATACGTCTTCGACGGCACGAGCATGGTCCTGGCCTTCGACGGCAGCGGCAACCTGACCGACCGATACCTGTGGGGTCCGATGGTGGACCAGGTGTTGGCGGACGAGCACTTCAGCTTGAGCGGCAGCGACCAACTGCCCGCGACGGCCGGCAGCACGCTCTGGTCGCTGGGCGACAACCAGAACTCGGTCCGCGACGTGGTCACCGACGGCGGCACGCTGGAACAGCACATCGCCTACAGCCCGTTCGGCCAGCAGGTGACGGCACTGACGACGACCGGCAGCGTGGTGGCGAACTTCGCCTTCGGCTACACGGGAACCTACACGGACGTGGTCACGGCCGACCAGCTCCACGGCGTCCGCTGGTACGACCCGGCGAGCCAGCGGTGGCTGACCCCGGACCCGATCGGAACCAAGGGCGGGGTGAACCTGTACGAGTACGCGGGGGACAGCCCGGCGGATGCGACGGACCCGACCGGGATGCAGCAGAAAAGCAACGGCCCCGCGGCGCCGGACTGGGCGACATACCAGCCGGGTGGCGCGCTCACGCAACGGGAGGCGCAAGCCTCGTTATCTCGCCTCGAGTGGTACCAGTTCAACGGCCAGTTGGCGTTGACGCGCGAAACCAAAGCAAACCTGGCGAAAGGGAAGCTGATACGGTACTACACCGCGCGGGGCGCGTTTCAGATGCACGTTTGGGCCGCCACGGGGCCGGTGCTTGCTCCCGCGGGGATGGCTGGCGAGAGGCCCGGATACGGCGCGGCAATGGTGGTCCAGTACTGGCTGAGTACGAAGGCGAGAAACGCCATGAACGTTGACTCCTACAGCATCTACGTCGCGGAACGGTATCTTTCTCCGGACCCAAAAAATAAGTACGGCGATATCCGCCGGCAGGACATGTATGACCAGATGAAGATCGGCCCGAAGACGAATGGCGGATACACCCCTTCTCCCCTTCAGGATACGCTCACGATTGGGGCATGGTCCCCGCAAGGGGGCGGGCCGAATCGCGAGGCGATTGCGACCGTCGCGACGTACATCACGCCGACGATGCACTGGCTTGCTGCCGACGAGGGCTACACGCTCGAGTACCTGATCGGCGTTGCCTGCCACAACTCCAAAAATAAGAAGAACTGGCTCGACGCGATGCGCCTCCGGCTAACGATAGCGGGGGGTAAGGTCGTGCCGTATTTCCCGAACATCAACCCCGCCCAGGTGCAGCGCCTGCCTGCCGGGGGCTCGACCGCGGTGGGCGGCTTCCAGACCGCGGGGACAGCCCCGGTCGGCGAGAAGCTGTTTCCGCTGCTGGATGCTATATTCAAGGGGCAACCATGAAGGCAGATGGTGCGTTGTCGTCGCGGCGTTACCTTTGGCTGCTTGCCTTGGTGGCAGCGTCGTTTTCTGCCCTTGGGATTGGTCGTTTTGCTCTCGCTTGTTACCGCGCGAGGCAGCAACGCGACGCGGCTGGGGCCATCACCGACCTCGGGGGGCGCGTTAGTTACCAACTCGATGCGGGTGGGCCGTGCGGCGGTGGGGCGGCCGGTCACACCGCATCGGGGCCAGCGTGGCTGCGGCGCCTCCTCGGCGACGACTTCTTCGACGATGTCCTTTATGCGGAGGTGAACACAGATGAGGAACTTGCCAATGTGCGGTACTTTCCGCGCCTCCGCAGCCTGTGCCTGTGTGCGCCCGGCCGCATGTTGTGGTCAAGTGTTACGGACAGCGGGTTAAAGAACATTCGTTACCTAACGGAGCTCAGGGAGTTGGACCTCTCGTCCACTAGGGTCAGCGACTCTGCGCTCGATAACATTGTGAGGCCCGACCGGCTGGAATCGCTTTACCTTACGGGAACGCGCGTCACGGATGCGGAGCTCGTCCGCATCCAATCGTTCCCAAATCTTCGGAGGGTGTGCTTCGACGGGACGGCGATCACCGATGCTAGGCTCGCGGAACTGGCGATTCCGGCGGAGCTCTGCGAGCTGGGGCTTGCCCACACGCTGATCACCGACATGGGCCTCGACAGTCTCCGGAGATTCCCGCACCTCCGGCGATTGTCGCTCTACGGTACCGGCATAACGGACGCAGGTGTGGCAAAACTCTTGCGATGTCCGGAGGTCGAGTTTCTCCAGCTAGGACGAACCGGGGTCACGGACGCGGCGATACGAGACCTACGTAGATTGGCGTGTCTGAAGGTTCTCGATGTTGGCGAGACCAAGATCACCCCGGAAGGCGTGAAGCGGCTGCAAGCCGCTTTGCCGCGTTGCCAGGTTCTATCGGGGCCGCCCGATGTACCGACCCACCTCGACCTTCCCGACCAGGGTCCGCCGGAACCCGATGAGGTTTGCCCCCCCGAGGAGAATCGGGGGACACAATACTAGTTATTGACAAATTGGGCGGGGTTTGGTAGTTTCAGGGGATGCCAAGGCTCGCACGAGTTGTGGTCCCGGGTATGCCGCACCATGTGACCCAGCGGGGCAACCGCCGGCAACAGACCTTCAGTCCACCCCGCAACGCCCTACCTGCGGCGGAGGTAGGCCGCCAGTGCCAGGGCGGCCAGGAGCAGCACGGGCAGGAGGACGGCCAGCAGCACCAGCCGCATCGAGCGCCAGCGGCTCCGCCACAAGACCTGGGGCCGCAGACGCTCGTGCCGGCCGGTCAGCACGACGGAGGCGGGGTTGTTCAGCTCGGCCTTCATGGCGGCGGCCGATGGATAGCGGTCGAAGGGCTGCCGCTCCAGGGCGTGCAGGATGATCTCTTCCACTTCCGGCGGCAAGTCCGGGTTCCATTTCCGCGGCGCCACCGGGTCGCCGACCAGCCGGGCGTGCATGATGGCGTAGGGATTGTTGCCCTCGAAGGGCAGGGCGCCGGTGACCATCTCGTAGAGCATCACGCCCAGGCTGTAGAGGTCGGTCCGCGCGTCGCCCCGCTTGCCCTTGACCTGCTCGGGGGCCATGTAGTCGGGCGTGCCCAGCGAGGCGGAAAAGCCGGAAAACGTCAACCGCCGCAGGCCGGCCGCCTTGGCAATGCCGAAGTCCATGATGCGGATGCTCCCGTCGCTGCAGAGCATGACGTTCTCCGGCTTCAGGTCGCGGTGCACCACGTTCTGGGCGTGCAGGTACTCCAGCGCCTCGCAGATCCGCGCGGTCACCGCCAGGGCGTCGGCCACCGGCATCCGCTCGATGCCCTGCAGGAGCTGTCGGAGCGTCTGGCCCTCGAGGTATTCCATGACGATGTACGGCCGGGTCTTCTCCGCCGCCGGCACGATCCGCAGCACGTAGGGGTGGTTGAGCGTCGCGCCGATGGCCTCCTCGCGCTGGAAGCGGGTGAAGAAGGCCGGATCGCTCTCGAACTGCAGGAAGGGAATCTTCACGGCCACGGGCTGACCGCTGGAGAGATCGACGGCCTTGAAGATCGAGGCCATGCCGCTGCGGCTCAGCACGTCGGTGATGCGGAACCGCCCGTCCAGGACCTGGCCCACTTCGACTTCGTTGCTCATCGGCAGCTCGAGCTCGCGGTAAATCGGCAGGCCGCGGTAGAACATCACCTCTTCCACGCGGTCGATGCGAACGACCTGCACCGAGAGATTATCGTCGGTGCCGCGCTTTTCCGCCAGGGCCACGAGCTGCCGGCAGGCCTCGTCCGGCGGGGCATGGCTGACGATCTCGGTGATCTCCTCCTCGGCGACGTACTGGTGCAGGCCGTCGGAACACTGCACGAGCACGTCCCCCTGCCCGACCCGCTGGCTGAACAGATCGACCTGCACCACGGGGTCGCGGCCGACGCTGCGGGTGAGCAGGTTGCGCATCGAGCTGGCGGCGGCATCTTTGGCCGAGATCAGCCCGAGCTTCACCTGCATGGCCACGTACGAGTGGTCGGCGGTGAGTTGTTGGATGCGTCCGCCCTGGACGAGGTAGGCGCGGCAGTCGCCCACGTGACCCAGGGTGACCTCGTTGTGGCGGAACAAGGCCGCGGTCAGGGTGGTAGCCATGCGGCCGTCGCTGCGGTCGGCCATGCCCCGGTCGTAGACCGCCAGGTTGGCGGCGTTGAAGAGCTGCCAAAGGGCCTGCCGCGGCGGCACGTCGGGCTTCGACTCGCGGAACGCGTCCAGCGCAGTCTGCACGGCCAGCTCGCTCGCCACCTCTCCCTGCCCCTGCCCGCCCACGCCGTCGGCAATGACGGCCAGTGCCCCGTGCGACCGCTCGATGTCCTGATTGGGGGGGGCCCAAAAGCCCACGAAATCCTCATTGTTAGGGCGGGCAGGCCCCCGCGACGACAGGCAGGCGTAGGTAAGCTCCATCGCTCCAACCCGGGACACCAAATTATATTCCGCCCAGGAGCACTTGGGATGCCAAAGCCGGCCGCAGCCAAACTCGTAGCCAAAGTTACCGACATTTTCGGTCGGCGTTCACGGTGGGCTTGAGGCGGCGGCGTGTTTCCGTCGAACGCAGAAAATGCCGATTATGATCTCGCCTTTCGCCGCAGACTGCTTATGTTCTATGCACTGGACGCACATATTATAGGCATCTATACAACATTCATGTGTATTCTGAACACATTTTAGCGCGCAAAGACTAGCCGGCTCGTCGACTGCCATCTCTCGTAAATCGCTGCCGGCGCGGTTGTAATTCGTTTAGCGGGCGGGCTTGCCCGCCGTTAACCCAACACGCGGCGGGCAAGCCCACCCGCTAAACGATAGGCTCGGGCACGGTATTTGCCTTGCTTTTTCGCGACATACCCGTTTTCCCCAAAGAATGCGAGGTGCCTGATGGCTTCCGAACCGCAACCCGCCCGCATGAAGAAGACCCTGGGCCTGACCGGCCTGACGATGAATGCCATGGCGCTGATCGCGCCGGGGGCGTTCCTCTGGCTGACCTTCGCCATGCAGTGCCAGTACGGGGCGCCGATGGCCGGCTGCGCGATCTGGTTCGGCATCGTAATGGCGCTGCTGTTGTGTTTCGCCACCGCCATCTCCTACGCCGAGCTGTCGAAACTCTACCCGGGGGCGGGCTCGTCCTACTTCTTCGCCGAGCAGGCATTCCTCTCGAAGACCCATGCCTACAAGTTCGCGCGAATCGCCAAGTTCGTGACCGGCTGGGCCAGCCACCTGTATTACTGGGTCTACCCCGGCGTGATGGTCGGGGTAACGGCCATCCTGTTCGGCTGGCTGGCCAGCCAGCTTTTTCCCAAGGTCTTCAGTCCCGCGGTGAACAGCCCGACGCTGATGATCGCCTTCTGCGTGCTTTTCTCCTTCGGCGTGTCGTACATCGCCTATCGGGGCATCGTGGGCACGACCGGCGTCAACGTCGCGGTCAACGTCGTGCAGATTAGCGCCCTGTTGGTCTTTGCCGTGATCGCCATCGGCTACCGGCTGAACCATACCGAGGGGTCGGTCGGCTACACGCTCGACCCGGACGGCAATCCGATCCAGGTCGTCCTCAAGAACGGCCCCGACGACAAGCCGCTCAAGGATCCGAAGACGGAGGCCTACGTGGTGGAGCAGGAAAACGGGGCGGACAAGCCGCTCAAGCTGGAGTATAAGGGCAACGACATCACGCAGGAGCCCGTGGACAAGGACCATCCCGAGCTGGGCAAGACCGACACCTTCCAGTTTCATCAATCGGCGGCCTCGGTCGTCCTGCCCCACGGTTTCAGCTTCGTAATCGTGCAAGCGTGCATCGCCATCCTGATCCTGGTGGGCTTCGAATCGGTCACGTCGCTGGGCGAGGAGGCCAAGAATGCGAAGCGGGACATCCCGCGGGCGGTGCTGCTGTCGCTGTTGATCCAGGGCGTCATCTGCTACCTGATCGAGTATTTCTCGGCCAGCTATTTCCTCAATCCCGGCTACACCTGCACGACCGCGGCCGGCTCCAGCGCGCCGATCGGCGACGAGATGGCGATCGCCGGCAGTTGGCTCTTCAAGAGCACGGACGCCGGATGGTGGTTCATGTTCATCGAGGCAATTACCGTGTTTCTGGCCTTGATCGGCACAACGCTCTCGTGCATGTGTACGGGGGCCCGGGTGACGTATGCCATGGGCCGCGACGAGGAGGTGGCCGCGCACTTCGGCATGTTGCACGGCAAGAACCTGACGCCGCACCGGGCGATCTGGACCCTGGCGGTGGTGTCGGCCGCAATCGGGGTCTTCGCGGTGCTCTTGTACTTGTGCGGCCCGGCCGCCACCGACGCGATGAACACCGCCCTGAGCGACGCCCAGAAGCAAAGCTTCTGGTATCCGAGCTTCCTGACCTTCAGCATGGAGACCGCCAAGGGGCTGCCCAACAGCCTGCTGATCGTGACGCTGGTGAGCAACTTCGGCACGTTCATGCTGTACATGTTGACCTGCGGGATCGCCATCGTGGCCTTCCGCGAGCACCACAGTTTCAGCGGGATTAAGCACATGGCGATCCCGGTGTTCGGCTTGCTGGCGAACCTGGTGTGCATGGTGTTCTACCTGGTCGGGCCGTTCATGGTGAACAACATGAGCAAGCTGGAGCCCTTCCTGGCCCTGGGCGTGGCCGCGGTCTGGGGGCTGTATGGCTGGTGGTACTTTACGTCCGCCAGCCGGGCGAAGGGGCGCTCGGTTCTCGTTCAGCAGCCGTAGCTGGGCGGCCGGCCGGCATAAACGCAACGGATTGAGGACTGGAGTTTAGCGGGCGACCACGCTGCGCGCGGTGCCCTGCCCGCCGCTCCGGGCACCCGGGATTGGCGGCGTGGTTCAGCGGCAGCCGGGCGGCAGCTATGGAAGGGGGTGGGCACTCGTTGCCGCACGCGGTTATGGCTGTTGCCCAATCTAATCCCTAATCCCTGATCCCTAATCCCTTTCCCCCAGGCCGGCGGCCATCGCGTCCAGCAGGCGGTCCAGCAGGCGGCGGATTTCGGCGACGCGCCTGGGGGCGGAGCGGAGTTCCGCGGCCCGCTGGACCGTCGGCCCGGGCAGCAACTCCTCGCCGCAGTGGGCGATCATCTTCTCGATGCTCTCTTGCGAGTAGTCCAGGTGGAACTGCAGCCCCAGCACGCGGTCGCCGTACTGGAATGCCTGGTTCGCGCAGGCGTCGCTGGCGGCCAACCGCACCGCGCCCGGCGGGATCGAGAACGTGTCGCCGTGCCAGTGGAAGGCCGTGAAAGAGGGCGGGAAGCCGCGAAACCAGGCGGAGCGCTCGCCCTCTGCGGTCAGCGAAACGGGGAGCCAGCCGATCTCTTTCTGCCGGTTGCGGGTCACCTTGCCGCCCAGCACGTCGGCGGCCAGTTGCGCGCCGAGACAGACGCCCAGCACTCCCACCCCGCGCTGGATTGCATCCCGCAGGAACTGCTTTTCCCGCGCCAGCCACGGAAAGGCGTCGTGCTGATAGATGTTCATCGGGCCGCCCATGACCACCAGCCAATCGAAGGCGGTCTGCTCCGGCAGCGGTTGGTCCAGGTCGAGCCGGGTGGAAGTGACCGCGTGGCCGCGGTCTTCGGCCCACACCCGGATATTGGCCGCGTCTTCGAACGCAACGTGCTGCAGGTAGTGGATCCGCATCGCGCTGGCCCCAGGGTCCGATCACCCAGCGGGCTGGGGCGGGGACTGCCGGCAGTCGATCCCCAGCTTCTTCATTTTATACCGGGCGATGCGGGGCGTGATGCCCAGTCGCTCCGCGGCGGCGCGAACGTTCCCCCCGCAGAGTTGCAGGGCCTCGATGATCATATCCCGCTCGAGAATGGCGACGCGGGCCTTCAGGGAACCCAGCGCGGCAACCGCCTGGGCCTCGGGCGCCGCCATCGCCGGCGGCAGATTCTGGCTGTGAATGACCCCGTTGCGGCAGAGCAACACGGCATATTCGATCGCGCTGTCCAGTTGGCGGACGTTGCCGGGCCAATCGTAGCCCAACAGCATGTTCGTGGCGGCCGCGTCGATGGTCTCGATCGGCTTGCCCATGTTCTGCGAGTGCTTCCGCACGAAATGTTGCGCCAGCAGCAGGATATCCTCGCGACGCTGCCGCAAGGGGGGCAGTGTGATCGGGAAAACGCTTACCTGATAATAGAGATCCTGGCGGAAGCTGCCCGACTCGACCACGGCTTCCAGGTCCCGCCGCGTGGTGGCGATCACGCGGACGTTGGCCTTTCGCGGCCGGTTGCTGCCGACGCGTTCGAACTCCCCCTCCTGGAGCAGGTGCAAGAGCTTGACTTGCAAGGCGAGCGAAAAGCCGCCGATCTCGTCCAGCAGAATCGTGCCGCCTTCCGCCTCCTCGACGCGGCCGACGTGTCCGCTGAGCGCACCGGCAAAGGCCCCCTCGGCGTGGCCGAACAATTCGCGATCCAGCGACTCCTCGCTGAGCGCCTCGCAATGCACCTTGACCAGCGGCCGGTGGGCCAGCAGACTGCCGGCATGAATCGCTTCGGCCACGAGTTCCTTGCCCGTGCCCGCCTCGCCGCGCACCAACACGTTGGTATGGGTCGCGGCCACTTGGCGGACGCGAAACTGCACCTCGCGTATGCCGGGCGAGCGGCCGAGGATCAACTCCGCTGGGAATTCAGCGCCGCAGGCGTGCGAGAGGATGGGCGGCTGGTCAACTGCACTAGCCATCGTGGGTGTCCGGACTTTGCGTTGCCGAGCAGCATAAATGCCCGCAACGGCCCATAGTCTACTGTGCAAAAACTGCGCCCTTGGCGTAGCGCAGATTTGTCACCGCGACAAAGTGCCCGAATAACTTTCCGCGACGCCAGCGACTGCGCGAAATATGTGCAGGGATTGAGTGCCATAGAGGCATTCACTGTGCCGGCGGCGCCTTCAATGAATGCAATCGTTGTTGCCTCGCCCTTGCGATACAATTATGTTTAGCGGGCGGGCTTACCCGCTCGCTAGACGGACCGCGACTGCACGCCGGATGGCACCGCCGCATTGGAACATTATTTGCAACCGGAGGTGAGCCCATGAGAAGCGAGACGATCCACGTACTTTGGGCCCTCTTGGCCGGCATCCTGGCCCTCTTGATGCAGCCGGGCTTCGCTATGGTCGAAGCCGGCTTGTCCCGCGCGAAGAACGCCGCCCACACCGTCAGCATCAACCTCATCGTCGGCCCGATGGCGTGCTTGGCATTCTGGGCCTATGGGTTCGCGCTGGGCTGGGGCCATCTGACCGGCTTGGGACTGAAGGGATGCTGCCTCTACGGCCTCGAGGACCCGGCGGTGCTGGCCCTGTTCTTCCTGATGCTGGCCTTCCTGCTGGCGGCGGCCGCCATCCCCACCGGCACGATGGTCGAGCGCTGGAGCTGGCGAAATGTCTGCCTGTATGGCCTGTGGGCGCCGTTGCCTTTTGCCCTCTGGGCCAATTGGGTCTGGGGCGGCGGTTGGCTCGCCCAGGCCGGGGTGAATTGGAAGCTCGGGCAAGGCGTGGTGGACGTGGCCGGCTCGGGCATCGTACACGCCCTGGGAGGCGTCGTCGCCCTGGCCGGCGCGGTCGTGCTGGGCCCCAGACTCGGAAAATACCGGCAGAACCGGCCGTCGCCCATCCCCGGCCACCACGTCCCCATGGTCGTCATCGGCACGTCGCTGGTGGCGGTCGGCGGGCTCGGGCTGATCGGCGGCGCCGCCGCCCTGGTGGGACGCGACCTGTGCGTCAGCTTGATGCTCGTCCAGGCGGTCTTGGCCGGCGCCGCCGGCACCCTGGCGGCGTTGGCCACCCTGCGGATGAAGCGCATGAAGCCGGACCCCACGCTCATGTGCAACGGGCTGGTGGCCGGGCTGGCGGCCATCTCCGCCGGTTGCGGCCTGGTCGATACCTGGGCCGCAGTGCTCATCGGCGCCGTCGCCGGCGCCTTGGCCGTGCGCTGCGTCTTGTTCTGCGAAAAACGCGGGGTGGACGACCCGGTCGGCGCGATCTCCGTCCACGGCGCCGGCGGCCTCTGGGGCCTGCTGGCCGTCGGCCTGTTGGCCAACGGGAGGTTCGCCGCCGGCGGAGTGCCCTCAGGGCCCCGCGTGGTCCGCGGGTTCTTCTACGGCGATGCCTCGCAATTGGCCGCCCAACTGCTGGGGGCCGCAACGCTGGTCGTCTTCGGTTTTGTTACGGCCTACGCCGGTTTCAAGCTCAGCAGCCTGCTGGCCGGTATCCGCGTCGGACGCGACACCGAGCTGGCGGGCCTCGACGCCCCAGAAATGGGCTCCGTCGGCTACCCCGACTTCACCGTCAGCAGCCGGCCGTGAAGATCAAGGATGAAGGATGAAACGTGATTGCCGCTTGCGGCTTCGCATTACGTCCCTCGTCCTGATCCTGCGAGGCCGCAAGCGGCCGTTCATCCCTTATCCTTCCTCCTTGATCCTTGCAGCCCGCGGAGCGTGTCCAGGTTGATCTGGTCCCAATCGCGGCCGGCGCAGAGGCCCTTGGGAGTCTCCAGGATCATCGGCACGCTACGGAAGCGGCGGGCGCGGACGAGTCGGCGGAACGGCTCCAGACCCATCTGTCCGCAGCCGATGTGGGCGTGGCGGTCGACCCGGCTGCCGCAGGGCCGCAGGCTGTCGTTGAGGTGAAAGGCGCGGATCCGCCCCAGCCCAACCAGGCGGTCGAACTGGCGCATCGTCTTGCGGTAGCCGGCGGGGGTGTCCAGCGGATAACCGGCCGCAAAGACGTGGCACGTGTCGAAGCAGACGCCGAGCCGCTCGGGGGCCTTGACGCGGTCGAGGATGGCGGCCAGTTCCTCGAACCGCCAGCCCAGGGCGGTGCCTTGGCCGGCCGTGGTCTCCAGCAGGCAGCCGACGGGGACTGTCCCAATTTTCGCGGGCACCGTCGCGCAGCGATGGTCGACGAAAATGGGACTGTCCCCTTGGGCGGCGGTCCGGGCAAGGATTTCGTCCAAGGCGGCGACGATCCGCCGCAGCCCCGCCTCCGGGCTGCTGCCGGTGAAGGCCCCCGGATGGGCGACGACCCAGGGGATGCCGAGCACCTCGGCCCGCAGGAACTCCTGCACCATGCCGTCGATGGACTTCCGCCACAGGTCCGCGTCGGGGCTGGCCAGGTTCACGAGGTAGGAGTTGTGGGCCAGCGGGCAGCTCAAGCCCAACTGATCGAGCGTGCGGCGGAACTCGTCGGCCTCGGCCGGCTCAATCTCGCGGCCCCGCCACTGGTTGGTGTTCTTGGTGAAGATCTGCAGGGCGTCGCACCCGGCCGCGGCAGCGCGTTCCACTGCTTTGTGGTATCCGCCGGCGATCGACTGGTGCGCCCCGAGAACGGCCATGATGAAGATGGGCTGTAGAACCGCGCACGATTCCGTAGCATTACTGGGTCCTGGCAACACGGAACCCCGTGAAGTAGACCCGGTGGTTCGGCGCGCTCCTGATCCGAGCAGCGGAACGAATGAATTCCGGCCCGTAGCTCCAGGATCCGCCCCGAAGGACACGGTACCTTCCGGAGCCCGGGCCGGCCGGGTCATTCGCGGGAGACGCGGCATAGTATTCCGCGCCGTACCAATCGGCGCACCATTGCCAGGCATTTCCGTGCATGTCGTAAAGCCCGCAGGCATTGGGCTTGAATGAACCCACTGGCGAGGTGAACACGTAGCCATCGCTGGCTTTGATCGTCCCTGTCCACGGCAATTTTGCCTTGAGCGTAGCGTCGGCCACGTTGCCAACCACGGCAAGCGTCTCGGGGTCGTCGCCACTGTAGTAGCGGGTTGTCGTTCCGGCACGGCAGGCGTATTCCCACTCGGCCTCCGTCGGCAGGCGGTAGGTCTTGCCCTCCTTCCTGCTGAGCCACTTGCAGAAGGCCACCGCGTCGTTCCAACTCACGTTGACCACCGGGTGCTCGTCGGTCTGCTCGAAACCCGCGTTCCCCCAGGAATACTTCTCGCCGAACCGGAACTCCCCCTTGTCGGGGTCCCAGCCCCGCGCCCCCGGATTATTTCCCTTCTCCGCGTCTGTCTTGTACCCCGTGTCGGCGACGAACTGCCGGAACTGGCCCCGCGTTACATGGCAGGTGCCCAGGTAGAACGGCCGCGTGATCCGCACCCGGTGCCGCGGATGCTCGTCCTTGAAGAGCTCCGCTTTCAGACAGCCCTCGCAGTAGGTCTTGTTGAAGAAGGCAGCCGTGTCCTCCGCCGGCTCACCGCTGCCCATCTTGAACTCGCCCGCCGGGATGAGCACCATCTTCAACTTCACGCCGCCGCCGAGATCGACGGCAATCTGCTTCTCGCCGCCCGCCTGCTTGGCTTCCTGGGCGGCCGCGAGGCTAAGGCCGCCGAGTGCCGCCAGGACGACCAATGCGACCGTCCCAACTTTCCGGAACATGGGCCAAACCTCCTTCAGGGAAGCCAGTGGCACCGAGCTGTCGCAGATGAGTTCACGCAAGCCGGGTTTCCTTCGCGAACTCTTCCTCAGTCAAGTCGAACGCATCAACGCCGTAATCGGCCAGTTTGGAAAGGAAGGCAACCCGGGGAAGGCCCGCCAACTCGGCGGCAGCGCCGGAAGACAGCTTGCCCAGCTCGAATAGCTTTGTCGCAGCCGCCATACGCACGGCGCCAGCGAGGTCTTCCGGCGCCACCTTCAGCGCCAGGGCGGTCTCGCTGGAGATGTCCATCGTGACGCGTGTCATGCGTGTTCTCCTTCGCCGGGTGTGCCCTGGTCGTCTCTGTCCGAATTATACCGCGCCGGGCCCTGGACGGGACGGGGCGGGAGGATTATCATGGGTCGCAAATCCCTTCCGGCGTGTTGCACGAATCGTATCCCAGCCGCCCCGCTATGGTCAATCCCGCGCCTCCTGCCGCCACGCCGCCGGCCGCGGGCAAGCTGCCTGCCTGGTATCGCCAGCTTAACGGCTATCACTGGCTGGTCCTGGTGGTGGGGACGCTGGCCTGGGCCTTCGACTGCCTGAATCAACAGATTTTCAACCTCTCGCGCAAGCCGGCGATGGAAGACCTGATGGGCGTGTCGCCCGGCGATCCCGGGGCCGTCTACTACGGCAGCCTGAGCACATCGGCGCTGCTGATCGGCTGGGCCACGGGCGGGATCATCTTCGGCATCATGGGGGACCGCCTCGGCCGCGCCAAGACCCTGTTGATCATGATTCTGTGCTATTCGTTTTCCACCGGCCTGTGCGGGCTTTCGATGGCCCCGTGGCAGTACATTTTTTTCTGTTTCGTTACGGGTGTAGGCGCGGGCGGGATCTTCCCTATCGGCTGCACGCTCGTGGCCGAGAGTCTGCCCGATCGCACCCGGCCGCAAGCCCTGGGGATGCTCCAGGCGTTCTCGGCTTTCGGCAACGTAGGGGCCGGGTTCATATCCCTGTTCCTGGTGGCCCTGTTGGCGCAGGGCGTGATCTCGACGCACTGGCGGTGGATGTTCAGCGTGGGCATCCTGCCGTCGCTGCTGGCGGTGATCGTGATCCGCAAGATCCGCGAGCCGCAGGCATGGACCAGGGCCATCGCCGAGGGCAAGGCCAAGCAGAAGAAAGCGGGTTCGCTGGTCGAACTCTTCCGCGACCCGCGCTGGCGGCCGAACGCCCTGGTCGGCATGACGCTTGCGGCGGCCGGCGTCGTCGGGCTGTGGGGCATCGGCGTATTCAGCAACGACCTGTCGCAGTCCTTCGTCGGCGAGCGCTTCGACCGGAAACAGAGGGACCAGGGCGAGGCCGACAGGGACTTGCAGTTCGTCGGCTCGGTGATCGCGTCCTCTGGGAATCTCGCCCTGGCGGAGAACCAGGTCCAGCCGCGACAGTTGTTGGGAACCGACAGCGACGATACCGGCGCGCAGCGCTGTTACGAAGCGGCGATGAGCCTCGCCCGGCAAGGCAAAGCGGTATCGCTTCAGGCCGTATTGGACGAGGCTGCCGGGACCGGCGCGCCGCTTTCTGATACGGCCGTCGTGGGCCTCCTGGGGGGCGCCGGCCCGACGCCGGTCGCGGAGCACATCGACCGCATCCTCGCCCGCCAGCATGCCCGCAGCATCGAGACCATGACCTGGGCCTCAATCACGCTGATCTTCTTCAACGTCGGGGCGTTCTTCGGGATGTACGCGTTCGCCCGCGTGACCCACAAGATCGGCCGCCGGCCGACGTTCGCGATTTTCTTCCTGGCGGCGCTGCTGACCACGGTGCTCGCGTTCCTGTGCATGCGCGAGCTTCCCCGCGATCTGTGGATGGTGTTCCTGATGGGCGGCGCGCAACTTTCCGTCTTCGGGGGGTACGCCATTTACTTCCCCGAGTTGTTCCCCACGCGGCTGCGGAGTACGGGCACGTCGTTTTGCTACAACGTGGGCCGCTACGTGGCCGCCACCGGCCCGCTGGGCACGGGCCTGTTGACGAAGCACGTTTTTTCAGGCTTCGACAAGGTGCAGGCCTTCCGCTACGCCGGTGTGACGATGTGCGCGTGCTTTGTAGTCGGGCTGATCGCCTTGCTCTTCGCCCCGGAGACCAAGGGCCAGCCGCTGCCGGAATGAACGTATCCGGCACACTCCGTGTGCCGCTGCCATCGGCACACGGAGTGTGCCGGATACGTTACCATTGCAACCTGGGAGACGAACGATGACGAAAGCAGAAACCGTGCGGCGGCGGGCATTCTTGGGTTCCGCCGGCGGGGCCCTCGGACTGTTGGCGATGTCCGGGGGGTGGCAGCCTGCGGGCGAGGCCCGCGGGGCGGAACAAGCGCCCGGCAAGCAGGTGTCCGCCGACCTGGCGGCCGCCCGGGAAAAACTCCTGATCGAGATGGAGGCCCGCCGCGGCATCGCGGTGCCCCGCTGCGACGGCGAGTTCCTGCACATGATGGTCCACGTCACGGCCGCCAAGCACGTGCTGGAGGTGGGCACCTACCGCGGCTACTCGGGCATCTGGCTGGGCCTGGGGCTGGAACAAACCGGCGGCCGGCTCACCACGCTGGAAATCGATCCCGAGCGGGTCAAGGAGGCCACCGGCAATTTCCAGCGGGCCGGCCTGGCCGAGCGGATCAGCATCGTCGAGGGCGACGCCCACAAGACGGCCAAGACTGTCGCCGGCCCATTCGACCTGGTCTTCCTCGATGCCGACAAAGGCGCGGAAGTGGACTATTTCCACTCGATCTTCCCCAAGCTGCGGCCGGGCGGCTTCATCCTGCTGCACAACGCCATTACCTCCAAGCAGGTGATGCAGCCGTACCTCGACATGGTCTCGAAGCAGCCGGCAATCCTGCACGTGGTCTTGAGCCTGTCGATGCGCGACGGGTTCTCCGTCAGCTTTCGGAAGCGGCCGGCTTGATAGGCCCTCGTGCCCACGCTCCGCGTGGGCACGCACTGAGTGGCCGCTCTGGGGCCGCGACGCAGAAGAACGCCGCCGCGGCGAGTTGCGGATTCGGGGACGCGGAGCGTCCGCTCACTGCGTTACGACGCGGAGCGTCGTAACGAGGTGCCCTGGTTTACCCGGGCTTCTTGCGGGCGGTTTTCTTGGCGCGGGGGCCTTTCGCGGCCGTCCGGCGGCGCGGCTTGGCCTTGCCTTTCTTGCCGCCGCCGGAGGGTGCCCCGGCGGCGGGGACGGCGGGCTTCACGCCGGCACGGCGACCGGGCTTTGCACGCCGCCCGGCACCGCGGCGGAACGTCGCAGGCCCGCGCTCCGCGCGGAGCTTCAAGAGGTTCAGGGCGTACTCGAAACTGATCTCCTCCGGCGCGGCGCCCTGCGGCAGCGAGGCGTTCGTAACGCCGTCCGTCACGTAGGGCCCGTACCGCCCCTGCAACACCTGCACGGGCGCGCCGGTCACGGGCGAGCTCTGGAAGACTTGCACGGGCTCGCGGCTGGCGGCGGCCCGCCGCCGGACCTTCGGCTGCGCCAGCAGGGCCAAGCACTGGTCGAGGGTCACGTCCAGCGGCGAAAGGCCGTCGGCCAACGAGCGGGTCTCCTCCGCGCACTTCACGTAGGGCCCGTACCGCCCGTTGTGGACCACGACCGGCTCGGAGCTTTCCGGGTGCTGGCCGAGGGTCCGCGGCAGGCAGAGCAGTTTCAGGGCCAGCTCCAGGGTCACGTCCTCCGGTTGCATGCCTTTCAGGAGCGAGGCGTTCTGGGGCTTCTGGCCCTCCTCGGCCCGGCCGCGCTGCACGTAGGGCCCGAATCGCCCGACGCGCACATAGATCGGCTCTTGCGACTGGGGATCCAACCCGAGCGGCTGCTCGTGCTGGGCCGCCTTGTCGAGCAGCTCCAGGGCCGCCGGCAGCGTCAGCTCGTCGGGCGGGAGCCCTTCGGGCAGGCTTGCGCGGCGGTCGCCCTGCTCCAGGAACGGGCCGTAGCGGCCCACGCGCACGTAGATCACCGGCTGCCCCGGCGGCTCGCCGATGCGGACGCGGCTCACGTCGCGGGCATCGATCTCGTCGGCCTTGTTCTGGATCTGCTGCTTCAGCCCCGGGTGACCGTCGCCGAAATAGAACCGCCGCAGGTAGGCCAAGTGGTCCATCTCACCCCGGCTGATCGCGTCCAGCTCGTCCTCCATGTCGGCGGTGAACTGGTAATTGACGATCTCGGGCAGGTGGTGTTCCAGCAGTTGCGACACGGCAAAGGCCGTCCAGGTGGGCACCAGCACGTTGCCGCGCTTGGCCTTGAACACGTAGTCGCGGGCCAGGATGGTATCGATGATCGAGGCGTAGGTGCTCGGCCGGCCGATTCCCATTTCCTCCAGGCTGCGGGTCAAGGAGGCCTCGCTGTAGCGGTTGGGGGGCTGGGTGGTGTGGCTCTTGGGGTCCAGGCGGCGGCAGGTCAAGACCTGCTCCACCGCGACTTGCGGCAGGACCACGTCGCGGCCGGCCAGCTCGCTGTCGGGGTCGTCCGAGCCCTCGACGTAGGCCCGCAAGTAACCCGGGAAGTCGATCGTCTTGCCGACGGCCTCGAACTGGGCGTCGCCGAGTTGCACCTGGAGGGTGATGCGGCGGGCACGGGCATCGGTCATCTGGCTGGCCACGGTCCGCTTCCAGATGAGGTCGTACAGGCGGAACTCGTCGGGGCTGATCTGGCCGCGGAGGTCCTCGGGGAAATCGAACGGGTGGCCCGCCGGCCGGATCGCCTCGTGGGCCTCCTGCGCGTTCTTGACCTTCGTCTGGTACACCCGCGGCTGCTCGGGCAAATACTCGCGGCCGTACTGGCCGGCGATGATCTGCCGGGCGCTCTCGACGGCCACGGCGGCCAGGCTCGTCGAGTCGGTCCGCATGTACGTGATGTGCCCGTTCTCATACAGGCTTTGGGCTACCTGCATGGTGTGCCGGGCGGTGAAGCCGTGCTTGCGGTTGGCCTCCTGCTGCAGCGTGCTGGTGGTGAAGGGAGGGTACGGCCGGGTCGTGTAGGGCTTGACGTCCAGGTTGGCGACGCGGCACGGCGCCGCGCGGAGCCGCTCGACCAATTCGGCCGCCTGGCCTTCGTCCAACACCAGGCCGCCCGCTTCTTTCAGCGTCCCGCTGGCCGGATCGAAATCGCGGCTGGCGGGGATGTGCCGCTGGCCGACCGCCACCAGCGTGGCCTCGAAAGTCTCGCCGGCGGCGGTGGCGAAATTCCCCAGCAGGTCGTAATAGGTGGCCGCCACGAAGGCCATCCGCTGCCGCTCCCGCTCGACGATCAGCCGCACGGCCACGCTCTGCACCCGGCCCGCCGAAAGCCGCGGGCGGATCTTCCGCCACAACAGCGGCGAGACGTCGTAGCCGTACAAGCGGTCGATGATCCGCCGCACCTCCTGGGCACGGACCAGGGCCTGGTCGATCTGCCGCGGCTGCCGCAGCGCCTCGCGGATCGCCTCCTCGGTGATCTCGTGAAACACCAGCCGGTGGACCGGCACCTTCGGACGCAGCACCTCGCACAGGTGCCAACTGATCGCCTCCCCTTCGCGGTCTTCGTCGGTGGCCAGGTACAGCTCCTTGGCCTCCCGCAAGGCCGCCTTCAGCTTCCGCACCTGCTGCTGCTTCTCGTGCGGCACGACGTAGATCGGCTCGAAGTCCTTGTGGACGTTCACCCCGAGGTAAGCCCAATCCTCGTGTTTGAAGGGCTCGGGCACCTCCTTGGTGCCCTGGGGGAGGTCGCGGATGTGGCCGATGCTGGCCTCGATCACGTAGCCGCGACCCAGGAACTTCCCGATGGTTCGCGCCTTGGTCGGCGATTCCACAATCACCAACGAGGTGCCGTCAGCGTTAGCAGTCTTCTTGCCCATGTAAATTCAGATAAGATGCACAATCCTGATAATTCCACCAGCCCGCCAGCGGCGGAAGGCGGCTCCCCACGCGGAGCGCGGCAGTTGAGGAATTGTAGCAAGCCAGGCGGTTGACACAATCACGATTTTCGGCGGTTTCGATTTGGCATTGCATTTGTGTTGCGGATTCTTACAATTGACGGATTCTGGGTTTCTGTCGGAAGTTGTTAAGCGGTAATTACTTTGCGCTGTCGAGGTACACCCGACCCATGGCAAGTCCATTCAGCATTTTCCGCAAGCATCAGAAGGTGATGATCGCGGGCCTGGCCGTGATGGCGATGATCGCGTTCGTCTTCCTTACAGGCCTTCCCAGCGGCCCCAGCGGGAGAGTTGCCCAGAACCCGGTGACCGTGACGACGGCGAAATTCGGCAAGCTGCGGGCAAGCGACGTGCAAGGCCTGCTCCGCGAGCGGCAGGGGTTGCTCAGCTTCCTGCGGTCGCTCAAGCCGGCGATCCAGCAGGCCGGGGGAGAGCCCGGCAGGATCGAGGGGATTATCCGCATGATCGGCCCGGCTACGGAACAAGCGGTGGTGGAGCGATGGCTCTTCGCGCAAGAGGCGGCGAAGATGGGCGTCGCCGTGAACGACAAGGTGATCAACGGTTTCCTTTCCGACGTGGCGTCGCCGTTGTCCGGGAAGGACATCGAGGCCATCCTGAGCCGGCAGCGCAGCGGCATTTCCGAAACCCAGTTGTTCGCCATCCTGCGCAAGGAATTGCTGGCCTTGCGGCTGCGGCAGCTTTCGCACCAGCTCGACGCGGCGCAAACGGCCTTCTCGATGGTGCCGCAGATGGCCTATTCGGTTCCGCCGGGCCAGCGGTGGGACTATTACCTGCGGCTGCACCGCGAGGCACGGATCGAGGCGGTGGCGGTGCCGGTGGAGCGCTATGTGGGCAAAGTGCCGGACCCGTCGGAGGCCGAGCTCAAACAGTTCTTCGAGGAGTACAAGGATGTGATCCCCCGGCCCGATTCGCCCGAGCCGGGTTTCCACGTGCCGCAGCAGGTCGACATGCAGTACCTGAAGGCCGAGCGGGCCAAATTCCTCGCCTCCGTCAGCGACGCGCAGGTCCGCGCGGAATACGACAAGTCCAAGAAGCGGTACGATAAGGAAGAGCAGGAACACGAGAAGGCCGAAGCGGACCAGGCGACCCAACCGGCTCCTGAGAAAAAGGCCGAACCGGGGGAGAAACCCCTGCCCGCCGCGAAACCGGGCCCGCAGAAAAAGCCCGAACCGAAGACGACCGTCCTTGAGCCAAAGACCCAGCCGCAGACGCCCCCGCCCCCAGAGAAACCGATTTCCAAGAAAGAGGCCGAGCCTGCGGTGAAGCCCGAGGTGAAGGCTGAAGTGAAGCCTGAGGTGAAGGCTGAGGCGAAAAAACCGCCCGAGCCGCCCAAGACGCCCGACGAGCACAAGGGCGCCGAGACGAAGCCCGCGGGCGAGAGCACGCCCGAACCGCCCAAGAAGCCCGACGACCACAAGGGCGCGGGGCAGCGGGTTCTCCCGCTATTTCGCCTGGTTGCCTTCGCCGACGAGAAGTCCGGCGACGTAGCCAAACCGCCGGTGAGTCCCGTGGCGGAGAAAGAGAAGCCGGCAACCAAGCCGGCCGTGCAGGAGAAGAAGTCCGGCGACGCGGCCAAACCGCCGGCCGGCCAGCCGACGGAGAAAGCGGCGACCGAAAGGCCGGCGACGGAAAAGCCGGCGGGGAAAGCAGCGGCCGGAAAGGCCCCGGGCAAGGAGCAGCCGCCCGTCACCACCCCCGCCGCCCAGCCACCCAAGGAGCGGCCGTCGGCGTGGCTGAAGGACCGCATCCGCGGAAACCTGGCCGACGCCAAGATCCGCATGGCTTTCGCCGAGATCCAGGACCTGATGTCGCAATATCACAGCCGTTGGACCCGCTACGACGCCGACCAGAAACGGGACATCGAAGGGACGCCGCCCACCCCGCCGGACTTCGTCGCATTGGCCAAGCGCTACCGCCTGGTCTACGCCAAGACAGGGCTGGTGGCCGAGCCTGAGCTGGCCCAAACCGACCTGGGCAAGTCGTTCATGTGGATCAGCACCGACGAGGTCCGTGGCATGATGCCGGCTTTCATCATGCGGCACGCCTACGAGACCAAGACCCTCTTCATGCCGGAACGCTCGCAGGACAGCGACGGGAACCAGTATCTCTTCTGGAAGACGCAGGACAATCCCGACCAGGTGCCCTCGCTGGACGACGAGGACGTGCAAGCGGAAGTGGTGCGTGTTTGGAAGATGATCGAAGCCCGCAAGCTGGCCCGCCAGGCCGCCGAGGCGCTCCGAGGCGAGGCGGCCCGCGCCAAGCGGCCCCTGAAGGAGGTCTTCGCCGACCGCCCGGAGCTGAAGGTCATCCGGCCGGAGCCGTTCGCTTGGCTGACCACGGGCCACGTGCCGACCGAATCGCTCGCGGCCGGGACCTGGCTGATGCCGCGGCTCAGCCCGGTCGACAAGCAGATCCCCGCGGCGGGCACGGAGTTCATGCAGACGGTCTTCGACATGAGCGCGGGCGACGTGGGCGTCGCCATGAACCAGCCGCAAACGGTCGCCTACGTCATCCAGCTCCTGGCCTTCACCCCCTCCGAGCAGGAGCTGCAGAAGGTCTTCCAGGAGGACGACCCCTTCTACCAAATCCGGGTCTTGGCCCAGGAGGACCAGGCGCGCATCGACCAGGCGTGGAAAGAAGAAATGATGAAGGCGGCGGGCTTCAAGTGGCAGATCAAGCCCTCGGAGCGGCTGGTCGCGCCCGAAGACTAGCCGCCTGGTCGCGCCCGCAGTTATAATGAAGCTGCCCGGGGGGCCTCCGTTCCCGGGCCGCCCCACTCCGGTTCTCGCAAGGGATGCCGTCATGCCCATTGCCATGAAGCTCTCGCGGATCATCATCAACGAGATCAACGACCAGCAGGTGATTTACCTCAAAGAGGTGGGGGGCGAGCGGACCTTTCCCATTCTGATCGGGATCTTCGAGGCCACCAGCATCGACCGGCGGGTGAAGGGGTTCGAGTCGCCCCGCCCGCTGACGCACGACCTGATCGTCAACGTCGTCGAGAACCTGGGGGCGGAGTTCCAGGACGTGGTGATCAGCGAGTTGAAGGAGCACACCTACTTCGCCAAGCTGCGGATCCGCCAGCAAGGCGAATTGATCGAGGTCGACGCCCGGCCGTCGGATGCCATCGCGGTGGCGGTGACCTGCAACCCGCCGCTGCCGATCTACGTCAACGAGGACGTGCTGAACGACGTGCTGGGGGAGTAAGATTTCAGATTGTCGATTTCAGATTTCAGATTTCAGATTTGCAAGAGTGCCGATGCGAAATCTGAAATCGCAAATCTGAAATCACGCCATCGCGTCGGCAAACTCTCGTAGCAGCGCCTCGCGGCCCTTCTCGCCGTGGCGGCCGTCGACCACCACGTTCACGCGGACCTCGGTCGTGCCGATCAACTCGACGTTGATCCCCTCGGCGGCCAAGGCTTGGAAGAGCCGCGGGGCCACCGTGGCGTGGCTCTTCATGCCCACGCCGAAGACCGAGAGCTTCGAGACCCGCGGACAACTGGAGGGCGGCGGGCAGCCCAACAACTCGGCCTGCTCGGCGGCCACGGCGAGGCATTTCTGCAGGTCCTGCGGCGGCACCGTGAAGGAGATGTTGGCGTGCCCCTGCCGGCCCACGTTCTGCACGATCATGTCCACCACCACGCCCGCCTCGGCGATCTCGCTGAACACCTGCGCGGCCAGGCCGGGGATATCGGGCAGCCCCACCACGGTAACCCGCGCCTGCGATTCGTCCAGGCGGATCTCCTCGATCACGAGCTGTTCCATCTTCTCCATGCGGGCGACCACCTCGTTGTGGTTCGGCTGGGCCAGGGCCGCAGGGCCGTTGCGCGCGGCCGCCGGCGGCTCCTGGTCGAGCTGAAACTCCTGGTGTACCGTCCGCAGCGCCTCGGCGGCGTACTCGCGGGCCACCAGCACGGAGATCTTGATCTCGCTGGTGGCGATCATGAGGATGTTGATCCCCTTCTCCGCCAGCGCGCGGAACATCCGCTCGGCCACGCCCGGCTGGCTGACCATCCCCAGGCCGACGATCGAAATCTTGGAGACCTCGTCGTCGCAGTCGCAGCCTTCGGCCCCCAGCTCCTTGACCGCCTCTTCCACCGCCTTGAGCGTGTGCGGCAGCTCGTCGCGGGGCACGGTGAACGAGATGTCGGCCCGGCCCTCCGCCGCCACGTTCTGGGCGATCATGTCCATGGGGATGTTCTTGGCCGTGACCTTGCGAAAGACGGTGATCGCGGCGCCGGGGCGGTCGGGCACCCCCAGCACGGTCACGCGGGCCTCGTTCTTGATCATCGCCGCCCCGCACACCGCCTGCCCCGCCACCTCCGGCTCCGCCACGATCATCGTCCCCGGCTTGTCGCTGAAACTGCTGCGGACGTGCACCGGCACGCAGAACTTCTTGGCGAACTCGATCGAGCGGTTGTGCATCACGCCCGCCCCCGCCGTGGCCAGCTCCAGCATCTCGTCGTAGCTGATCTGGCGGAGCTGGCGGGCTTCGGGCACGATCCGCGGATCGGTCGTATAGACGCCGTCCACGTCGGTGTAGATCTCGCAGGCGCCCGCGCTGAGGACCGCCGCCAGGGCCACCGCGGTGGTATCGCTGCCGCCGCGGCCCAGCGTGGTGATGTCCAGCGCCTCGTCGATCCCCTGGAACCCCGCCGCAATCACGATGTTGCCTTCCCCCAATGCCCGGCGGATGCGGTCCGTCGAAATCGTCTGGATGCGGGCCTTGGTGTGCGTGCTGTCGGTGCGAATGCCGATCTGCGCCCCGGTCAGGCTGATCGCCTTGTGCCCCAGCGAGTGGATGGCCATGGCCATCAGGGCTACGCTCACCTGCTCGCCGGTGGAGAGGAGCATGTCCATCTCCCGGGCCGGCGGCTGGTCGGTGATTTGCTTGGCCAGGGCGATCAACAGGTCCGTGTTGTCGCCCATGGCGCTGACGACGACGATCACCTGGTTGCCTTCGTTTTGGGCGCGGATGGCCTTGCGGGCCGCCGCCAGGATCTTCTGGCTGTCGGCCACGCTGGAGCCGCCGAATTTCTGCACGATGATGGGCATTTTTGGCAGACTGTGACTAGGAAATCGCGTTCCAAGGTCGCAGCGGGCCATTATCGGCCAGCCGGGTAGCCGCGTCAACGGGTAGGGCCTTGCAGGAAAGCTCTCCGGTGGGCCACAGTGGTGTCTGGGCAGTGTAAGTGCGAGACAAGACGTGCGCGAGGGCGGGAATTGACCCCCTCCAAATTCATAGTACAATGGCGCAGGAGCTATGGTTCCGGAGCGCCGACAACTGCCTGCGTCATTAAGGAAGCAGAATGGCAACCCCTGACGAATTGGAGGTTCGGATCAGGCAGCTTGACTGGGCCGGACTCCGCCACCTCTGGGCGGACGTGCAGGCGGGGAGCACGCCTGAATGGGCGCAGGGCGAGGCGCTGGAGTACTTGGTCTTGCGTGCATTCGAGCTTGACTCAGCCGAAGCGGCTGTGGTGCGTTACCCCTACGTCGTCAGACTGTTTGACAAGACGGTGGAAGAGATCGACGGAGCGGTGCACTTGCCTGGCTTATCGTGCCTGGTAGAGAGTAAGGACCGCGGTGAGAGCGTCGCGTTTGGCCCGATTGCGAAAATGCGGAGCCAACTCCTGCGCCGCCCCGCCGGGACCATCGGCGTATTGTTTGCCAAGGGGGAATTCACTGAGCCGGCGATCCGCCTTGCACATTTCACGATGCCGCAGGCGATCCTCCTTTGGCCGGGTGCCGAATTGGAGCTCGCTTTGAGGAGCGAGCGGGTCTGCCAGTTTCTCCGATTGAAACACCGGGCTTGTGTGGAGGACGGAATCCCGGATTACGACATTCGCGAAGGAGCCATTCCATGAGGAGAGCATATGTACTTGTCGAAGGCGATGCAGATGCCAACTTTCTGCGAAGAGTCTTAAATCCTGATGTCCAAAAGGATGTGGAGTTCGTCCCCGCAGGCGGGAGCGCCGCAATCCCATCGCTGGCGCGGTCCCTCCTGGTTCGACGGAGGGTTCCGGTAGCGGTCTTCACGGATTCTGACTCGCTAAACCCGACCGTGATCAAGGAGCGCCAGCAGAGCCTTGAGGAACTCATCGAGTTGGCAGCGGCGTCGGTCCCGGTGAAGGTTGTGGTTGCTGTCCCGGAAATGGAGGCGTGCTTCTTCGCTGCGCCGGAGGTAATCGAGAGGGTGCTGGGCCGAAAGATCCCGCCCGAACTGATCCCACTTGGGAAGCGAGACCCCAAGGGCGTGTTAGATCACCTGGCAGGCGGGGGGAAACGCAAGTGGGATACGCGTCAGGCGATCCAGGCAATGGATGGTAACGACATCGAGCGGATCCGGGCTGCGCCCCCGATTCAGGAATTGACCAAGTTCCTGCAAGGGCTACCGCAGCTCGTGCCTGCCGGGTCGTAGCGCCGCTGGCCGAGCGCCCCTAAACGGGGTGCCCCGTGAAAGGCTCAAGATGAACGACGATCCGATCGTTGCTGAGATTCGCAGGATCCGCGAGGAGCACGCCAAGAAGTTCAACTACGACTTGCATGCAATCTGCGAGGACCTGAGGCGATCGGAGCGGGAGTCGGGACGCAAGTATGTGTCCTTCCCCCCAAGGCGTCCTGCCGTCCAACCACCGCCGCCCGAGAAGCCGTGAGCCCCGTCCCCCGGGGCCCTCACCCTAACCCTCTCCCGCGACCATCGCTGCGCGACGGTGCCCGGAGGGGACCTCTGCTCAGGCGATGTACTTTCCCCGCGGCGTGTAGCGGGTGTGCAAGAGATGGTGGCTCTTGGCGCCGCCGGGGCCGTCGGTCAGGAACCGCTCGTAGAGTTGCACGATGGCCGGGTTCTCGTGCGACTTGCGGATCGTGTAGGCACGGTCCTCGGCGTAGATGGCCTTGGCCCGCGCGGCACGGATGGCCGGGCTGGTGGGAATGGGCTGGCCGCCGCCGCCCAGGCAGCCGCCGGGACAGGCCATGAACTCGATGAAGTGGCAGCGGCTGAACTGCCCCCCGGCGCGGATGTCTTCCATGACTTTCTTGGCGTTGGCCGTGCCGTGGCACACGCCCACTCGCAGCGTCGCCCCGCGGAGCCACTCGAAGTCCTTGAACAGGTGCTTCAGCAGGTCCGGCACGGGCCCCACCTCCGTGACCGGGACCTCGGCGTAGCGGACGCCCTCGAAGCCGCGCAAGGGGATGATGTCGGCGTGCGCGAAGAACTGCTCGATCCGCCGCCCGGTGACGATCTCCAGCACCGTCCGCAAGGCAGCCTCCATCACGCCGCCGGTGGCCCCGAAAATCACGCCGGAGCCGGTGGCCGTGCCGAACGGGTCGTCGAAGTCGGAGGGGGGCATCTTGGGCAGCTCGATCCCCGCCTCGCGGATCATCTTGGCCAGCTCGCGCGTGGTCAGGCCGTAGTCCACGTCCTTGAAGCCGCTCTGGCACATCTCCGGCCGGTTGCACTCGAACTTCTTCGCCGAGCAGGGCATCAGCGCCACGGTGACGATCTTCTCCGGCGGCAAAGCGTTCAGCTCCGCGTAATACGTCTTCAGCAGGGTGCCGAACATCTGCTGCGGGCTCTTGGCGGTGGAAAGGTTGGGCAGGTAGTCCGCGTAGAAGTGCTCGAGGTACTTGACCCAGCCGGGCGAACAACTGGTCAACTGCGGCAAGGCCACGGCCGGGTCCTTCTCCACCAGCGCGCGGTGCAGCCGCACCAAGAGCTCGGTGCCCTCCTCGATGATCGTCAAGTCGGCGGCGAAGTTGGTGTCGAAGACCTTGTTGAAGCCGCAGCCCCGCAGCGCGGTGTTCAACTCGAACGTCAAGGCGCGGCCCGGCGGCAGGCCGAAGCATTCGCCGATGGCCGCCCGCGGGCTGGGCGCCGTCTGGATGACCACGTGCCGCTCGGGGTCGTCGATAGCGGCCCAGACGGCGTCGGTCGTGTCGTTGGCCTGCAGCGCCCCCGTCGGGCAGCGGTTGCTGCACTGCCCGCAATTGATGCAGATCACCTCCGCCAGCGGCTTCTCCAGGAAGGTGGAGACGCGCGTGCGGTTGCCGCGGCCGATGGCCTCCAGCACGCCCACCTCCTGCAGGTCGATGCAGGTGCGGATGCAGCGGCGGCAGAGCACGCACTTGTTGATGTCGCGGACCACGGAGTAACTGGACGTGTCGGCCTTGTAGCGCGGGGCCTCGGGGCGGCTGAAGCGGTAGAAATCCACCCCGTACTCGGCCGCCAGCGCCTGCAGCTCGCAGTGGTTGTTCCGCACGCACGTGCAGCAATTGCCGTAGTGATTGGCCAGCAGCAGGTCCAGGATGTGGCGGCGGGCGCGGCGGACGTGCGGCGTGTGCGTGAGCACCTGGATCGGCACCGTGACCGGATAGCTGCACGCGGCCTGCAGCGTCCGCTGGCCGGAAATCTCCACCACGCAAATCCGGCAGACGCCGGCCAGGCACAGGTCCTCGTGGTAGCAGAGCGTGGGGATGCGGACTCCCAGGGCCGTGGCCGCCTCCAGCAGGGTCGTGCCCAGCGGCACGCTGATCGGCTGGCCGTCGATGGTCAGCTCGACGCGGCGGCCGATGGCCTTCGCCTGCGCGATGGCCTCGACGGTGCGCAGCATCTGGCTCTTGGGGGCTCGCGTCGCGCCGGGGTCCACTCGCCGCTTGTCGCTCATGTCGGGCTCGCTATCTTGTCTCCGCGGCCTCCGCCGTCCCATAGGGCGCCTCGCGCCACTCGGTGCGGCCGAGGATCTCGTCCTGGAAGTGGGCGACCACCGACAGCAGGGCGTTGGGGGCCGATTGGCCCAGCCCGCACTTGCTGGCCAACTGCAGCGTCTCGCCCAGACTGCAAAGCTCCTTGAGATAGGCCATCGAACACTGGCCGTGCCGCAGCAGGCGGACGCCTTCCATCAGCCTCGGCACGCCCTCGCGGCAGGGCGTGCACTGGCCGCACGATTCGTCGATGAAGAACTCCAGGAAGTTCTCGACCACGTCCAGCATGTCGCGCTGCGGCCCAAACACGATGACCGAGCCGCCGGTGGACACGTCCTCGAAGGCCAGCGAGCGGGCGAAGTGGGCGGCGGGGATGCACTGGCCCGAGGCCCCCCCCACCTGCACCGCCTTGGCCCCTTCCCCGCCGACTTCCCGCAGCAGCTCCGCAATGGTGATGCCCAGCGGAAACTCGTACACGCCGGGCAGCTTGCAGTCCCCCGACACGCTGAACAGCTTGTAGCCGGAGGATTTTGCGGTGCCGTGGCTCTTGAACCACTCCGCGCCGCGGGCGAGGATGCACACGACCCAGGCGAAGGTCTCGACGTTGTTGACGATCGTGGGCCGGCCGAGATAGCCGGTGTCGATCGGGAAGGGGGGGCGGTTGCGCGGCTCGCCGCGGTGACCTTCCAGCGACTCGATCATCGCCGTCTCTTCGCCGCAGACGTAGGCCCCCGAGCCCATGTGGATGTCGATCTGGAAATCGAATCCCTGCTGCGAGGCGATGTCGTGGCCCAGCAGGCCCTCCTGCCGGCGGCGGGCCAGCACGGTCTCCAAGTGCGGCCGCAAGTAGGTATACTCCGAGCGGAGGTAGACGATGCCGTGGCGGGCGGCGATGACCCGCGCGGCGATGGTCATCCCCTCGAACACCAGGTCGGCGAACTCGGTCAGGATCACGCGGTCCTTGAAGGTGCCCGGCTCGCCCTCGTCGGCGTTGCAGACGACGTATTTCTTCTGGGCCGCCGCCTCGGCCGCCAGGCTCCATTTCAGGCTGGTGGGAAACCCTGCCCCGCCGCGGCCCCGCAGCCCCGAGCCGGCAATCTGCCCCAACACCGCGGAGGGCGTCTGGGCCAGCGCCGCCGCCAAGCCGCTGCCGGGAGCGATGGCGGAGAACGTCAGCGCGCCGGTCCGCGTGGGGCTGGTCATGGATGGCGTCCCTCCTCCGGCGGCAGCGGCTGCCCGGCGAACGTCCGCCGGCACTGCTCCAGGATGCCGTGCACCTTCTCCGGCGTCACGCGGGTGAAGATGCGGTCGTTTACCAGCATGGCGGGCCCCTGGTCGCACATCCCCAGGCAGTTGGCCCAGTGCAGCGAGAACTTCCCGTCGGCGGTCGTCTGTCCGAAGCGCACCCCCAGGTCGTTCTCCAGTTGCCTGGCCAACTGCGACTTGCCGGCCATGTCGCAACTGATTGTCCGGCACAGCCGGATTACGAACTGCCCCTGCGGCTGGTCGCCGAGAAAGCTGTAAAACGATACGACGCTGTAGACCTCCACCGGGTGGATGTCCAACAGGTCGGCGATCACCTGCATGGCGTATTCCGAGATCCGCGAGTAGCGGCGCTGGACCTCCTGCAGGATCGCCATGAGGGCCGTCCGCTCGTGACCATGTCGCTCGGCCAAGCCGATCAGCTCCTCGCGGAGTCTCTCGCGTTCCGTCAGCAGCACGTGCGGACGCTCCCCTTGCACGAGTACAGTTCAGCGAATCACCTCTACAGATATCCGCTTTCGCCCGACAATGCAAGCGGCAGTCCAACCAACACGCTGCGTCGATGAGGAAAATGGCCAAGCCGATAATTCGCACGCGCTCTTGAGTTAACCGTGGAAGCCGCCTCCTGGCAGTTGCACGGCGGAAAGGAAAGGGTTACTGTCTTAGATTGTAAATTGCAAAATCATTCGGATAACAAGGTTACGTCGGCGGGAGGGTATCCACACGACGGCCCCCTGGTGCGGGCGTGGCGCACAGAGATTTCGCCGTGCAACACGGTCGCGTAATCCCCCGGACGCAGTCCGGGGGCTTTAGCTCGTAACTGCAAATCCCGAACCCCCCAAATCCCCAAATCCCTGTATCTGCAAGTCCTTGGCAAAGGAGCCCGCATGGGCCGAGGCCCGCGAAAAGATCGGCTGCCGAACGTCCGCCCCGGCGGTCGCCGGCAGCGGTCGGCCGGGCGGGCGGCCGGCGTGCCTCGCGCCCCTGAGAGGCCCGTCCGCCCGCCCCGCCAAAGCTCGCCCCGAGATGCCCGCTGGCCCGAGCGCTGCGTCGTCCCGGCCGTTTGCGGCCTGCTGCTGCTGGCGGTGGCCGCGGTCTTCGGCCAGACCGCCGGCTATGCCTTCGTCAATTTTGACGACAACGAGTATGTGTACGCCAATGAGCAGGTGAAACAGGGCTTGCGACTGGAGGGCATCGCTTGGGCCTTCACCGACCGCGAGGCGGGCAACTGGCACCCATTGACATGGATGTCGCACATGCTCGATTGCCGCCTCTACCGCGCGGATTGGCCGGGCGGGCATCATCTGACCAGCGTACTCTTGCACGCCGTGACGGCGATCCTCCTTTTCCTGCTGCTCACGCAGATGACCGGCCGGCGCTGGGCCAGCGGCCTGGCCGCGGCGGTCTTCGCCCTGCACCCGCTGCGCGTGGAATCGGTGGCCTGGGTCACGGAGCGGAAGGACGTGCTCAGCGGCTTGTTCTTCATGCTCACGCTGTTGGCCTACGTCGGCTACGCCCGCCGCCGCTTCTCGCCGGGCCGCTACCTCGCGGCGCTCGGCTGTTTCGCGCTGGGCTTGATGGCCAAGCCGATGCTGGTGACGCTGCCCGGGGTGCTGCTGCTGCTGGACTACTGGCCGCTGGGGCGCATGGATACATGGGCCCGGGCCGCTGCTCGCATTCTGGAAAAGCTCCCTTTCCTCGCCTTAACCGCCGCTTCCTGCGTCGTAACGCTGTGGGCACAGGCGCAGGGCATAGCGCCGCTGGCGATCCTCTCCTGGGCGTCGCGGTTGGCCAACGTGCCGGCCGCGTACTTGGGTTACCTCCGGCAGTTCTTCTGCCCCACGGACCTGGCCGCCTTTTATCCTTACCGCGAAGCCCTGCCGCCGGCCTGGCAGACCGTCGCCGCCCTGCTCGTGCTGGCGGTAATCTCCGTGGCCGCTTGGCTCTGGCGGCGAAGCCAGCCCTGGTTCCTGGTCGGTTGGCTGTGGTACTTGGGAATGCTCGTGCCGGTGATCGGCATCGTGCAGGTAGGCTCGCAGTCGACGGCCGACCGCTACACGTACCTGCCGGAGATCGGCTTGGCGATAGCCCTGGTCTGGGGCGCATGTGAGGGGCTCCGCCGGGCCCAATCTCCCTCTCCCCTTGCGGGAGCGACCAACGTTCCGTCGGTGCCCGGGGGCGAGGGGGAAATGCGGTCCTATCGTCCGCTCTTCTCCGCCGTCGCGGCGGTGCTGCTGGCGGTACTCATGGGCTGGGCCTGGCGGCAAACGTCCTTTTGGCGCGACAGCGAAACCCTGTGGACTCATACCATCGCCTGCACCGAGCCGAACGCATTGGCCCACATCGACTTCGGGCTGGCTCTCAAGGCGCAGGGACGATTGGATGAGGCGATCGATCAATATCGCATGGCCCTGGAGATCGCGCCCGAGATCGCCGCCGGCCACAACGACCTCGGCACTGCGCTGGCGATGCGCGGGCGGCTCGAGGAAGCGGTCGCCGAGCTCACCCTGGCGGCGAAGTACGATCCCAACGATGCCGGCATCCGCGGCAACCTGGACCGTGCGCGGGCATTGTTGGCGAGGAAACACGCCGGCCGGCCGCGGCCGCACCCGGCCGCGCCGCCCTGACGCGCGGCAGGCAGGGTAGTATGCTATACTGATTTCGCCTTCCACCTTCCATCCCCAGTTTCGGCCCTCCGCCCGCCGCCTTCACTGCGAAACGCTTTCCCTTGGAGATCGACCATGAGACGCACCTGCCTATGGATCGTTGCCGCCGCGCTGGCAACCGGCCCCGCCTGGGGCCAAGCCCCGCAGCCCCTCTTGCTGGACTTCAGCCGCGTTCAGCCCAAACCGGGCGAAGTGACCACCAAGGACAACAAGAAGGTCCCGGCGGGCACGGTCGAGCTGGTCGACGGCCGCTTCGGCAAGGCGTGCAAGTTCTCATTCGTCGAGTCCACTGGGCCGCAGTTCTGCACCGCCTGGGTCAACCCGGCGGAGAATTGGGACCAATACGACGGCTTCAGCTTCTGGGTCAAAGGCGACGGCTCGGCCAGCTTCGGCGGCCTGGAACTGATCGACGGCAACGACTTCGCCCTCCGCTACGGCTACTGCTTCCTGATCGATTCCAGGGAGTGGGTCAAGATCACCGTCCCCTGGAGCGACCTGGTGCCGGAGCTGGCCGGCCCGCTGGTGGACGCCGGGCACCACGCGCAGCGTGGTCGCGGGTTCGCCCCCAGCCGGTTCCATCCGGTGTTCTTCGGCAAGTGGTTCTACTGGCGGGAGTTTCCGGCCTGCTCCTTCACCATCGAGCGCATGGCGCTGGAGAAGCACATCGACCGCGACACGAACGACTACGCGCCCAAGGAGCCGGGCCTGCCCAAGCTGCTGGCCAAGCTCAAGGCCCGCCAACCGGTGACGATCGTCACCATGGGCGACTCGCTGAGCGACAAGCGCCACTGGGCCAATCGGGAAAAGCTCTGGTCGGAGGAGCTGGTCAAGAAGCTCACGGCGGCCTACGGCAGCCAGGTGAAGCTCGTCAACCCGGCCATCGGCGGCACGACGCTCAGCCAAAACGTCATCCTGATCCCCCGCTGGCTCCGCGAAGCGCCCCAGCCGGACCTGGTGCTCATCTGGTTCGGCGGCAACGACTGGGACACGGGAGTCCGCGGGCTGCGGTACAAGGAATACCTGGAGCTGGCCGTGGATCGCATACGGCGGCTCACCAAGGGGCAGGCCGAGGTGCTCGTGATGACCACCTGCCCCGGCTTCGCGGCGTGGGACAGCCGCAGCGAATTGTGCCAGGCGGCCTGCGACGTGGCCCGCCAGCGCAAGACGGGCTTCGTCGACGCGGCCGGCGATTTTCACAAGGCCGGCTCCCGCGAGGAGGCCCTCAAGCGGCAATACTGGGTCTGGGACAACGTGCACCTTGGCCCCGGGGGCCACGAGCTGATTGCCCAAGCGGTGCTGGCGGCCATCGGCTCCGGCGGGGCGAGCGACCTCCAGTCTGCCGCCGGCGCCTATTGGATGAAGGCGCCGGCAACCTGGCGAACGGCCGCCGCCGGCGAAACTCCCCTAACCAGTTTCGAGCCCGGCCAGGAGGAGGTCGTCGACCGCGGCGCCGGCCAGGTGGTCAAGGAGCACGCCACCGACGGCGACTATTCCCTGCGGCTGGTCAGCAAAGAAAAGGAGTATCCCGGCTTCTCGCTTCAAGCGGGCGGACCGGCCCTGCGGCTGCTGCACGACAACTCGCGGATCCTGGTGGACGTGGTCAACCCGCAGCCGGCGAACGTCGACGTGCAACTCTTGATCCGCGACCCGCAGGCCAACGATTACAATTCCCGCTACAACGGCACGGTCACAGTCCGGCCGGGCACCAGCACGATCGACCTGGACTACACCCGCTTGCCCCGCTACGCCACGCGAAACCGCGACAAGCCCGAGTACCTCGACCCGCGGCAGATCACCTTGCTGGTCTTCTTCCTGGATCAGCCGGCCGGCGGCAAGCCGCTGACGCTGTACTTCGACAACGTGCGGTTGGCCCGCGAGGCGACCGGCAAGATCGAGGTCCGCCCGGCCGCCGCGGCGGGATCGCAGCCGAAGCCGGCCCTCGGCACGCCAACCAAGCCCGAGCGGTAGGTCTCCCGACCGTCTCGCCCCAAGGAGGTCCGTGGATGAAACGGCTCTTCCTGTTGTTGAGCGTCGCTTGCGTCGTGGTCTCCCCGGGATCGGGATATGGAGGAGAAGCTGCGCCCGCGTCCAAGAGCCAGCAGCCGGAACCGCAGTACGCGGGGAAACCCTTGAGCTATTGGGCGGCCCGCGCCAGGGCCAGGGGTTGGTTCTCCGGTTGGCGTGCGGCGGTTTCGGCGCTGGGTGAGATCGGCCCGCCCGCCGTCCCGACCCTGACGGAATTGCTCAAGGACAAGGACCCCGGCGTTCGGCAGGCCGCCGCCGATGCCCTGGGGCGGATCGGCCCCGCGGCCAAGGCCGCCGTCCCGGCCCTCACGGAGTTGCTCCGCGACAAGGGCTGGAAGGTTCGGCAGGCCGCTGCCCTGGCCTTGGGGAAGACAGGTCCCGAGGCGGAGGCTGTCATCTCATCCCTCGGGGAGCTGCTCAAGGACAAGGTTTCGGTCGTTCGCTCGGCCGCTGCAACAGCCTTGGCGGAGATCGGCCCGGCCGCCGTCCCATGCCTCACGGTACTTCTCAAGGACAACGATTGGCAGGTTCGGCGGGCCGCTGCTTGGGCCCTGGGCCAGATAGGCCCCGAGGCCAAGGCCGCCGTCCCGCTGCTCACCGAACTGCTCAAGGAAAACGAAGCGAGTCTGCGGCGGATCGCTGCCTGGGCCCTGGGCAAGATCGGCCCCGTGGCGAACGCCGCCGTCCCATCCCTCACAGCACTGCTCAAGGACAGCGATTGGCAGGTTCGGCGGACGGCTGCCTCGGCCTTGGGAGGGATCGGTCCCGCAGCCAAGACCGCCATCCCGGCCCTCACGGAACTCCTAAACGACGATTACCGGGACGTTCGCAAGGCCGCCAGGGACGGCTTGGAAAAGATCAAGGCGGCCAAGAGCTAGGAACGCCATCCGCCATGAGTGAGTCGCAACGGTTTAGCCACGGTCTCCCGACCTGCCAGCCCCGCGCCCGGTGAGGGGCCGGTAGCCCGAGTAGATCGCTGGCGGTCCCCCTCCGCCCCTTTCTATCTGTCCGGCGGGCAGCAGTCGCGCAACGTGGCGATCAGCCCGATCGCTTGGTCAATTTGGAGATTTCACCAACGATGGCTGGGAAGAGGAGACCTTCGGTCGAAGCCGTCACACGGTCAGGAGAGCGCGCCACAACACCGGGGCCATTGTGACGCCGTTGCCTGGGGTAACCACCCTCCTCCAGCGATGAACGTGCCGCGCGGGGCAACTCTTAACGGGATGGATTCAAATGGCCGGGGTGCGTCGGATCTGGAAAGATGGATAAGCCAGGCAGCCAAGGCCCCCGTTGGCCAAATCCACAGGGCAGAAGGCCCTTTCCTGTTGGGGCACCGTCTAAACGCGGTCGGCAGACCCGTGCGACCGCTGGCGTAGCAGGGGTGCATTCCCGTTTCTGCGCGCCTCGCGCGCCCCTCGCGGCCCGCAAAATACCGGGCGAAACGAGCCTCGGGCCCGGGCTCCACGTCGTCCCAGCAGGCCGCCGCGGCCGGTTTGTGG
>Ga0326727_10004556_pt1 | contig 41424 bp, 31 predicted proteins | sample MB2enrmetagenome_FD_207643 | JGI IMG/M metagenome (GOLD analysis project Ga0326727, IMG submission 207643) | Lab enriched peat soil microbial communities from McLean, Ithaca, NY, United States - MB29MY | ecosystem: Environmental > Terrestrial > Soil > Wetlands > Peat | place: USA: New York...
CCGGCACATGTTCCCGGCTCTCGATCTCGCGCGCAAAGTACCAGGCCACGGCGGAGAAATCCTTCGCCGTCACCGGAGTTGAGGCCGCCCAACCGGCGTCGAGTTCGACGTCGTCTTGCGGAAATTCAATGGCTTTCTTCTTGACGATCAGCAGCCGTATGTTCGGATTCCCCGCATGAGGCAAATCCGCGTCCGCAGTTGCCGCTTGGCGCATTGCAAACTCCATGTTGGATTGACCGGATGCAACCCACACATCGCCGACCAGCACATCGTCGAGCTGAATGCTGGTTGCGTCCGATGAACCGGCAACCGTCATCGCGAACGGCCCACCTGCGGCACCCGGCGAAAGGTAGACACTCCAGCGGCCGAGTGCGCCGGCTTTGGTTGACCGCGTTTCACCGCGAAAGCTCACGGTTACCGCTTCCCCAGGCGTGGCCGTTCCCCAGACATGAACCGGCAGGTCCCGCTGGACCACCATGTGACTGGCTAGAATTCTGGGCAGAGTGATTTGCGCGGGAAGAGCAGCGCCCGGAAGAAATGCAACGAGGAGCAGAATTCGTAGGTTCAAGAGCAGCCTCACTCAGGTAACGATAGCCGAAGAAGATTCGTCCGGATTCCCCACCAACCATCTCTGAAAAGAGAACATTATCAGAGTGCACATGTGTTCGTCGCTCCCTGCTGCGCCAACCCGTCCGGCAAGTTCGCATTGACAGTTGCCGGTTTTATCACGCAGAATCCGGACAGCGCGGGCAAGGCCACCGGCGCTGCCGCGGCAGTCTCTTGAACCTATGCGGAGCCTGCCGGGGCCAACTCCGGCCAGAGAGAAATGAAGGCACCATATGAGTGATTCCAAACCACAGAATCTCAAGAACCATGGACGCCTGGATCCGCCCTATCACATGGTCTTCGCGGCCGTCCTGGCTGTCAATATCATCATCGCCATCACCTTTCTCGTGCACCACTTCAACATCTACGCCTCGTGGCTGCTGATTCTCTCCATCGCCGCGTTCATTCCGGTGCTGAAAATTCGCTCCTATCCCCTCAAGGTCCAGGATCGGGTCATCCGGCTTGAAGAGCGGCTGCGATTGCAGGCCCTGGCTCCGGCGGAGTGGCACGCGCAGATCTATCGCCTCACTGAAGACCAGCTAATAGGACTGCGTTTTGCCGCAGACGACGAGGTCGTCGAGCTTGCCAAGCAGGCGCTGGAGCATAATTTGGACCGCAAACAGATCAAGGAACGCATCAAGAGCTGGCGTCCCGACAACTGGCGCGTCTAAGCATTGCGATCGCTGCGGCGGCTCCGCGCATCGGAGTGACGGATGCCGCCGCGCGAGCTATTTGTTCGGCGGTATCGCTCGATCCTTGCCCTCGGCTTCGGTCAATGCTTCGGTGTCTAGCCCGTGCTCTTCGCGGTAATGCTCCACAGGCATCTTCCCGTCCCACCACGCCCAGTTCATCGGGTACACATCGGGATCGAAGAAAACTTGGTAGAAATGCCAGACGAGAATCGCCAGCGTGGCCAGAATCGCCTCGTAGAAGTGCACAGCGGTGGCCACATCGATCCACCATCGTGCCAGTAGATCCCCGACCCACACCTTGGCCCACAGCATGATGCCGGTTAGTCCCATTAGCGCCGTACCCCACACCAGCGCCCAGTACTCAGCCTTCTCCGCATAACTGAAGCGGCCGAACTTGGGCTTCTCGCTGCTAAGTCCGAGGTAATAGCGCATCGTCCCCCAGGCATCGAATGCATCCTTTGGCACAGGCGCCAGAGCGCGGATAAGACGCCGTCCTTCCTTGGCTGCGGCAAGATAGAAAAGATGATAGATTCCGGCGCCAATGAGGATAACTCCGGCGACTCGGTGGATGATACTGCGCAAGTGCTCGCCCATGCCCAGCACTTCGGCAAACCACGAATTCGGGAACTTCAGGGCAAATCCGGTAATTACCAGGATAATGAAGCTCGACAGCAATACTAGATGCTGCCAGCGCTGGTTTGTCGTCATGCGAGTCATGCTGGGATTCTGCATTCTTCGCCGCGTCACGGCCTTACTGCGCCATATGATGAAGTTATGCAGGAACATGACTCCGATGACCGCAAAGATCAGCGCAAGATAGAACCATCTAACCCAGCGAACCGCAATCGAGCCTATATCGTTAGAACGGCTGCCATCCAAGTGCACCTTGGTCAGGGTAAACTTCTGAGTAACTCCTTGATGACACTTACCGCAGGTAACATCGAGATTGGCCTTGTTGATGGTCGATCGCGGATCGCTCGATGGAAAGATGTTATGCACACCATGGCAACTGGCGCAGTTAGCTACCACCAGCGATCCGCCCTCCGAGGCTAGGCCGTGGTAACTGTCAAGGTAAGTCGAGACGCGATTCCCCTGCACGCCGAACTCCTGCGACAGCCGCACTCCTTCGTGGCAGCGCGCACAGGTAGTCCGCGCAAGATTCTGCTCCGAGACTGAGGAGTTAGGATCGATGTGCGCCTTGATCGAGTGGATTCCGTGGCAGTCAGTACAAACCGGGGCCAGGCCATTGCCGCGGCTGATTCCCTGCCCGTGAATGCTCTGCATGAAGGTCTTCTGTATCTCGGTATGACACTTGCCGCAGGTCGCGGGAACATTGAATTTGTAGATGGGCGACTTCTCGTCGTTGGCGGCGAGAATCTCGTGCGACCCGTGGCAATCCGTGCAGACCGCAGCCTTGGTCGATCCCTTTTCAGTGGCCAGCCCATGCACGCTTTCCTGATAAGACACAAAGGTCTGCGCGCTTTCGCCGTTCTTTTCAACCAGGAATTTCTGACCGTGGCACTTACCGCAGGTAACGGGAATGTTGCCATGATTGACCGGCGACTTGGCGTCGTCCGCAGCGAGAATGTCGTGCGCGCCTCCATGGCAATCCACACAGGTTGCTGCCGGCGCGCCGCCGGCTTTGGCCGCCTTGGCGTGGGTGCCGTGCGCATAAGCTTCCTGCGCATCGGCATGGCACTGTGCGCAGGTGATTTTCTCAGGCGGCGCCTCGTGGACCAGGCTCTTCACGTCCTTGTGGCAATCGACGCAGCTGAACATGCCGCCGTGAATAGAATGCTTCAGCTTGTTTTCATCCACATATAAGCTGACCTTGCCGCCGTTCGCGTCTTCATTCAACGTGGTGTCGGAGTGGCAGCCGAGACAGTCTTTGTCTTTCAGCTTTTGTTCAGCGCGCGCGTCAGAGGGCCAAACAATCAGGAATACCGAGAGGATAATTGCGAGGTTTCTTATGAAAGCTTTCACGCCTATGAGGAGATGCTTTGCTGAAAACGCCCGCAGTGACTGCAATCACAACGCGGAAACAGGCGAGATCGCTCCCGCCCGTTTCGGTATTGATGAAGTTCGATTTTGACCTATATGTTATTAGGTCAGAAGAAGTACGCGCTCAGGGTCAGCACCAGAAGAGTAAGCCCGATCGCGATAGCTGTGAATCCAACTACCCTGGAGAAATTGATCAGCCACAGCGGCGGCGCGCCGGGTGCGATCCTAGCCTCCAGCTTTCCCTGCTTGGCCAGCCTTTCGTACTCCTGTTTGCGCTTGTGCTTGAACTCCGCTTCGCTCTCCACGCCGGTAAAAATCACCATATCCATAGGGAAGCTGTCTGGGCGCAGGTGGGTATTGACGAAGTGAATGGAGAAGATGAACAGAATGGCCAACAGTCCTTCTTCGCTGTGGATCACCAACACCGCATTCAGCGCCCATCCCGGCAGAAATCTGGCGAAGAACGGTGCAAACCACATGGCGTATCCTGAGAAGCCGATGACCACCATGCCCCAAAACACCGCCCAGTAATCGAATTTCTCCCAATAGGCATAGCGCTCGAACTGCGGCTTTGGTCCCAGCCCAACCATCCAGCGAAGGTGCCCAACCAGATCTTTCACATCCTTCCAGTTGGCCACCATCGAGGTCGATCCCCAGAAGATTCCCCGCTCGCGATTGATCAATCCGCGCTGGATGATTTCCTTAACGTGAATCAGAAATGCAATGGTCAAGACCACGGCAAAAAGTTTGTGAAAGAAGATGATGGTTCCGAATCCGCCGACGCCGCTGGCAAAATGCCGCGCCCAGGCGCTCTCGCTGAAGCGCATGGGCAATCCTGTTGCCGCCAGGCCCAGGAAAGTGGTGAACAGAACGGCGTGCATATATCTCTGCTCGCGCGTAAAGCGCGTGAACCATCGCCCTTCCGAGCCCTGCCCTTCGATCCCCGCAGCGATAGGGGCTTCGTCTGCCGCTTGCTTCAGATCAGACATTCTTTTCTCCTTTGGGCGATCTCTTTTTTACCTGGTCGTATCGCGAGCGGATCAGCCACAGTATGGTGTGAATCATGAAGAACGTCAGCACGCCTGCCAGCAGAAGATTCATGAACAAGCGAATGAAATAAAGCGCCGGATTCAACTTCCGGTTGCGCGCGTTGGCATGCGGCTGGTATTGGACAAAGCTGGCATTTGCGCCCGCGTGGCAGCGGCCGCAGGTCTTCACCAGGTTGGCAGGCGCGATGGGCGAGCGCGGATCGGACGCGGGCAGAATCTCATGCGCTCCGTGGCAGTCCCAGCAGCGCGCCGTCTCTACGTAGCCGCCCAGCGAGCCTAACTGCGAGTGAAACGTATCCCGGTAAGTGCTGAATTTCTCTTTATGGCAACTTCCGCAGATGGGCGTGGACTGGGTGCGAAATGCCGCGGCCGTCGGCTGCTCGATGGCATGCGAGGTGTGGCAATCGGAGCATACCGGCGCATCCAGATGGCCGGCCGCAACCGCCTTTCCATGCACTCCATTTTCATAATCCGCCGTGATTCCCGCGTGGCAGTTTCCGCACGTCTTGGGAACATTGACCTTGTAGGTTGGGCTCAGCGGATCGGTGTGACTCAGGATGTGATGCGATCCATGGCAGCTCTGGCAGTTCGCCGCCACCAGCAGGCCTTCTTTACTGAGCGCAAACCCGTGGATGGAATCGATGTACGTCGGATAAACATTGTGCAGGCTGTGTTTCTTCGCCATCGCATCGTTGCCGTGGCACGCTCCGCAGGTGCGCGGGACATTAAGCGGATACACCGCCGACTGCGGATCGGTCTTGGGAAAGATCGCATGCGCATCCCCATGGCAACTGGTGCATGGATGCTCGGCGCGCGATGCATGAACGCTGCCAACCAGCCGCGCAGCTTGGTCGGCGTGACAGGTTTCGCACTTCACTGGAGTGACCTGATCCGGATGAGGATATTCCTTGATCGCCGTATGGCAATCGCCGCATTTGAGAACCCCGTGAATGCTGGCGCCGAACTTGTGCGCATCGACCCCGACACTATGCCCGGCTGCGTCCTGCAATCCAGGATCAGAGTGGCAGCTCAGGCAATCCGTCTGCGCTGGTGCGGATCGCGGCGCCCCAAGCAGCAGCAACGCGACGAAAGTCAAAGTAATGGAGGAAACGATCTTCATCTCAGCTCCGAATAGGCCGACCGTCTCCCGGCGTGGATGAGAAAGACGCGCCGCCTTTCTCATCCGGTTCACCGAGCACGGTCAGGGCCTGGTTCGCGCGCCGCCTACTTTTGCAGCGTGCGAATGAAGGAAACCACATCCTTGATCTGGGCGTCGGTCAGCTTCCCGGCATACGCGGGCATCTTGTTCTTGCCGTTCTTGGTTGAGGCGATGAATTGCGCGTCGGACGCTTTGATCATCGCCGGGTCCTTAAACGAAAGAATCTTCATGCTCTTGCCCATCGGCGTGGCGGCCAGCCCGTCGGCGCCATGGCACATCGCACACTTTGCTTTGTAGACATCCGCGCCGGGCGCCTGTGCGAAGGCAGGCCCTGCAATGCAAGCGGCCAGCAGGATCATCGAGGCCGTTCTGAATCCTTGAATCATGGTTTGGCTCCTTTGCCGGTCGCTTGCCGGTTGATGGCAGTTTCCCGGTGTAGTCCCCTTCATACAGGCCGCATTTCAGCCTCGTATGTGACACAGGCCACACATCGGACGGAGCTCCGTCACAGAATGTGCTGGGAATCACGCGATCTCGCCATTGGGTTCAGCGCTGAAGGCGCCGCGCGCAAGTGATACAGGTCACATGCCACCATGCCCCCGATCAAGCACAATGGCTCCGCTGCCGGAGGTGTAAGACGATGGCTACTATTGCGTTACCCGACGCCAAAACAATGCTGACTCTCCCTGGGGATTCTGTGCGCCAGATTCAATGGCGGTTTGCCGACCGTTTCGATCTGCAGATGCTGGTTCAGTCGGCGCGCGGCGTGGCCAGGGGAACCGTGGCGCGCCTGGTCGCAGCCGGTGAACGCAACACCCATGAGTGGACGCCGGGTAAGGCTTCGATGCTTGAGGCTTTCGATCGCGCCGGCATCACCGCGGTCTTCATGGAGCCGGAAGAAGGCGGCTTCATATCCGGCCCGAAGAATCTGGCTCTGGCGCTTTGCGCCTTTGAGCTGGCCTGGGTAGACGGCGGCGCGGCTACTGCCAGTCTGGCCAGCTTTTTAGCTCTGTCGCCGATCCACGAGCGCGGCACTCCGCTGCAGGTTGCCCGCTACAAGACGCTAGCTGCGCCACCGCAAGCCGGCAACTCCCGCAAGCCCTGGCGCGGAGCCTTCGCCCTCACCGAGCCGATCCCATATGTCGGCGTCGATACCGGCATGTTGAGCGGGAAAGTCAGCGTAGCGGAGTGGAAAGAAGGCGAAGAGCCTTGGCTGCAGGTCGAAAAGCGCGGCCGGTTCATTACCAACATCGCCTTTGCCAACTTCGTCACCGCCGCCGTTAATTCCAGCGATCCGCGCATCAAAGGCAGTTGCGTTGTCATCTTGGAGGAAAGCGACGAAGGTTCCTTCGATCGCGGCACTCCGACCAAGAAGCTGGTTCATCAGCTTTCTTCCACCGGCGATCCCATCTTCAGCCTCAAAGTTCCCGCCAGCCGCATTGTGGGCGGATACACCATCAAAGACGGCGTCATCGTTCCCGCCTTCAACCACGGCGAAATCATTGAAGCGGTCTTCCGCCGCACCCGCGTACCGGTTGGCCTGATGACCGCAGCCAAGCTGCTCTCGGCCGTCGAGCCGGTCATCCGCTATCAGCGCGAGCGTTTCCGCGGCGCCGAAGGAGCCAAGCCGGGCTCAATTCGCTACGAGCAAGGAATCCAGCAGCGCGAAGATGCACTCCACCGGCTGGTGGACGTATGGGCTACAGGCGAAGCCGCTACCTCCCTCGGTTTCGCCGCGGCCCGGCTCTTCGACGTCCTCGATCCTTTGGAGAAGATGAAGACTGCGCTCCTCCAGGCCCGCGGCATCCACGGCGGGCGCGCGGAGATGCGGGCACTCAAGGAAAGCGAACAGGCCGCGATCGAGCTGCTCACGCTCAAGGCAATCAATCCGGACAGCGCGCGCCGGGCGGAGTTCGAAGCCGATCCGCTGGTCGAGTATGTGCTGCTTGACGCCGAGGCCAATGTCATATGCCCCGCAACCAAGCTCTGGAATACCGGCCACGGCGCAAACATGTTGCGCGAGGCGGTAAGCCTGATGGGCGGATACGGCATTACCGAGGACTGCCCCGGCTTCCTGGCCAACAAATGGATGGACGCGCAGCTTGAAGCCACCTATGAAGGACCGGAAGCGGTGCAGCGCCGCCAGTTGACCGTGACCATGACGAGCGAGGTCTTCCTGGCCCTGTTCCGCTCGTGGACCGCCGAGATGCGCCGCATTGCCTCTGACCATCCAGGAACCGGCGCGTGCACCCTGGCCTCCGCAATGAACCTCTGGCTCTGGACGCTGAATTATCTGCAAAGCAATACCGACCCCGAAGGCGGCAAACTTTATCACGGGCAGCGCCAGGGCGTGACTTTTGCGCTTGCCGACGCGCTGTGCTGGCTGCTCGCCTCGCGCTACCAGATTCTCGACGTGCTCGAACTGGAAGCCCGCGGCGGCAGCGATGCCGTAGCCGCTGAAGGTCTCGCTGGGACCGTGCAGTTCCTCAGCGACCTTTGCCACACCCAGGCCGCTCAGGGCGCGGGCGAGGTTTCGCGCATCTGCGCCGAGTTGGTCTTCGGCTATAGCCCTCATCCGTCATGGGCCGACGAAGCGCACAAAGGCTGCTTCCTGGCCAGCGAACTGGAATTCTATGAGGAGACCATGCCGGGCATCACGGCCTTAGCCGTCGATGTTCTTCAGGCCGATGGCAGGCATCCGCAAAAGGCTGGACCCTGCGCGGGCTGCACCGGCAATAGCGAGTTCCTTCGTCTCCAAAACAAGCTGGCCACCTGTCTGAGCGGCTGCCGCCTGGCCAAGGACCGCGCCGCCGAGACCATCGCCAAAGTCATGATCCCCGAAGCGCTGGACTATCCAGCAACGGGGCCCGCATGAGCCTGAAAACCTCATCCGCCAACTCGCCAACCTGCTATCCCCGTGAAGCGGGGGCCAACTCGCCGCCTTTGTCTAGAACCTCACCGGGTGCACCATCCATGCAACTCTTTCCTGTCGCATGGGTGGGAGACTACGAATTCGTACAGGCAGCAACTGAACGGTCGTGACTAGTATGAGATTGAAGAGCCGGAGGTTGATGCCCGCATGAGGATCTACGCTTTTGCCCTCATTATGTTTTTCGGAGCTAGCGCGATTTCGCAGGAAATTGACTCGACTAAGTTTGTACTAGACCCTTCGAAACCCTATGTCTATTTGAAGTTCGATCATGTTGGGCCGCGAAAACCCCATCAAGACGGCGCAGTTAGTACCGGCCTCTGGCTCAGAGTCGTTAACAACTGTCGTATTCCAATCGTTCTAAGGGCATCAGGAGGACTTCCTGGAGATATAGAGGCAACGCTGGAGGATGAAGTCATAGAGGATGAGCCTATCATGCACGTCATCGGCTCTGATAGGGAAATTCAGGAATACGAAGGAGGCTTGAAGACGCGAAAAGAGAGACTGAAGCATAAACCTGTAGGATATTCGTTTGAAGTTTCAGGTGTTGCCAAAGTGCAGCCGGGTGAGCAAATCCTCGTAAGCTTCCCACTGAACCATGTCGATGAATACTGGTATTTGCGCGTGAAGTTTGCTTTGGACTTAAATAACTCTTCAGTCGCGGTAGGCCCATTCACTTACCTCCCATTCTACAAATGGGATATTCCTAAGAGAACCATCCAAGGTAGCTCGAAACCAGAGCATCCTGTGAAGTAATAGGCGACGTTGCAAGGAGAAACGAGTACGTGATCGAATGCAACAAATGCAAAGGATAAGTCACGCATGACCGCGAAAGCCACAGTCGCCGATGCGCCAGCTTTGGACTTCGACCGCCCATCCATGGAAGTCGATATCGCTTGCGCAGGCTTCGGTCCGGCCATGGGCGGCTTTCTCACCACTCTCACTCGCGAGTGGACAGAACATCCCGACGACCCGGCCTTCGAAAGTAAAGTCGCTCCTGGAATGCCCCTTCAGGTTCTGTGCTACGAGCGCGCCGACGACATTGCATCCGGCGTCAGCGGCGTCGTCACCCGCGCCCAGGGCATCCGCGCCAGCTTTCCCGACCTGAACCCCGGCGACATTCCCATGGCCGCCAACGTCGGCAAGGAGCGAGTCCTTTATCTGCTCGATCCCATCGGCGCCAGCCGGCGGTCCTTTGTCTTACGCCTCGGCGACGCTGTCTTACGATCTGTAAGACGGCTGATCGGCCTGAAGGATTCTGCCTTCGAGCTCCCCTGGACTCCTTCCTTCCTCCACAAAAAAGGCGGTATGGTCCTCTCCATCGGCCAGTTCAACCAGTGGGTCGGTTCCCAGCTCATGGCCACTGGCCTCGTGCAGATTTGGCCGGCCACGCCGGTCAGCGCGCCCATCTTCCGTGATCGTAGTGTCATCGGACTGCGCCTGTCTGACCAAGGCGTAGACCGTTCCGGCGCTCCTACGGATAGCTTCATGGCGGGAATGGATGTTCTCGCCCAACTCACGGTCGTGGGCGATGGTCCCGTCGGCGCCGTTGGTCAGCAAATCGACCGAAGGCTCGGCATGCCCAACGGCCACGCGCACAACGAATGGGCGCTGGGAATGAAGATGGTCATCGAGCTGCCTGAAAACTCGCCTCTCGATCCCGGCGCCGTCTGGCACACCTTCGGATTCCCGGAGCCGGAAATCTTCGGCTTCCTCTACGTCCATCCCGGCAATCTCGTCTCCGTGGGCATCTTCGTTCCTTCCTGGCTACGCGACCCTTCGCGCACCGCGTATCGCTACCTTCAGCACTACATTCAGCACCCCGCCTTATGGCGTTACCTCAAAGATGGAACCCTGCGTTCCTGGGGCGCTAAATCTCTGGACGAATCCGGCCGCCGCGGCGAACCTTTTCTCACGGGCAACGGCTACGCCCGCATCGGCGAGGGCTCGGGCTCGACCAACATGCTCACCGGCTCCGGCGTCGACGAAGCCTGGACCACAGGCGCGCAACTGGCCGATGCAGTAGTCGAATTGTTGCGCGCCGGCCAGCCATTCACACAGGAAAATCTTGCTGCCACTTATGAGACTCGCCGCCGCGCCAGCTGGGTTGAGCGTGGCGCGCGCGAAGCCGAGAATGCCCGCAACGGCTTTCATGACGGCATCGTCAAGGGCATGGTTGGCATGGCCCTCGCCGGACTCACCAAGGGCCGCTTCTCGCTCGGCCCAAAATCTCCTCCGGCAAATGAACGCATGCTTTCTTCCACGTTTGGCATCAAGCCGGAAAAGCTGGCCGAGCTCGCTCTGGCCGCGCAGGCCAGCGGACGCCCGCTCCACGATGCTCTGCTCTCCGCCCGCGGCTGGCCTGAAATCGCCTTCGACGGCCGTCTCCTAATCACTCAGCAGGACGCGCTTCTGCTTGGCGGCAAAGTGCAGGCCATGCCCGGTTTTGCCGATCACGTTGCGGTTCGCAATCCTCAAATGTGCGCCGAGTGCATTGAGAAAACCTGCATCGCCATGTGTTCCGGCCAGGCCCTGACCGAAGGCGCCAACGGTGTACCGGATTTTGAAAGAGAGAAGTGCGTCCACTGCGGCGCCTGTTTGTGGAACTGCGGCCAATCTGTGAACGGCGACCGCTCAAACATTGAATTCCGCGCCGGCGCAGGCGGCTTGCACTCTGCGGAAAACTGAGCTTCTAGAGTTAGGATTGCACTAGGTTTGAATCAACAAAATCGCTGTCATCCTGAGCGGAGCGCAGCGGAGTCGAAGGACCTGCGGTTGTTTTTGCTTTGCGTCGAGTTTTTTGGTCCAACATGAGTAAGGAGTCAAAGATGAGCGATGAAGAAAAGGGCGGAACAATCTACATCCTCAAGAACGAAGCAATGCCGGGATACGTAAAGGTTGGGAAGACAGTTAGCCTGAAAGACAGAATGATCAGCCTAGACACGACCGGGGTTCCGCTTCCATTCGAGTGCTATTACGCGCGTCGGGTAAGCGACCCAGCGTTCGTGGAGAGTCACCTTCATTCTGCATTCTCTGAGTTTCGAGCGCGGAAGAGTCGCGAATTCTTTAAGATTCTTACTGAACGTGTCAAGGCTGCGCTTGAGATTGCACCCGGTCAAGAAGTCACAGTCGATGAGCGAACCGTAGTTGAGTCTACGGATGACATTGAGTCCCTTGCTAAAGCCAAGACCAGACGCCCCCCGTTCAAGTTTTCTATGCTTGATATCAATCCAGGCACCGTTCTCGTCCACACACACAATCGACAAGCAACTTGCACAGTCTACGATGACAAGAATGTGGTGTTTGAAAACCAAGTTATGTCGTTGAGCAAATCCGCTGGAATCGTACTGAAGCGACTGGGACTGGGCGAGTGGGTGGCCGGGACAGATTATTGGACTCTGAATGGAGCAACCCTCTGGGACTTGCGTAACCAGGCCGAGGAATCTGGCGACGAGTAATCCGCGTGCTTTAAGCTCTGTGGTGACTAGAATTCAACTGAAAACCAACCGCAGGTCCTTCGACTTCGCTGCGCTTCGCTCAGGATGACAGTGTTTTAGGGTAATGAAAGTTAGGTAGAAAAGAAAAAGGAAGATCAATGGCAGCTACTTTCCACATCGTCGTTTGCGCCGGCATCGTTCCCGATCCCCTGCAAACATTGGAGCCCATCACCACCGCCAACGGCCCTGGCCTGAAGAACGAAATGGTCCTGCCCGCCGTTCTCGACCCATGGGCCGCCTGCGCGCTCTATGAAGCCGCGGCCCTGGCCGCCAAAAATCCTGGCAGTAAAGTCTGGCTGGTAAGCCTCGGCCCCAAAGCCAAGCTGCAACAGGTCATGATGACCGTTGCACAAAAAGTCAGCTTCGAGCTGGTTCCCATCGATGGCCCTATCGGCGGCTTTCCCGATGCGCATTCGACCGCAGCAGCGCTTGCCGAAACCATCGCCGCCATCCCCGGCCTCGATCGTGAACGCCTTCTCCTTTTCGGCGGCTGGGAGTCGGCCACACGCGGCGCAGGCGTCACGCTCCAGCTTGTCGGCGAACACCTCGGCATCTTCGATCAGTTTCAGGGCGTCGATGAGATCAATCTTCTCGACGATGGTTCTTTCGAAGTGCTGGAGCGCGTCGAAGGCGGCAAACACCAAGTCTCGGTCTGCGCCGGAGCTCCTGCCGTCCTGGGCTGGGCCACCGGCAACCTAGCCGAACCTCGCAACAATCCCCAAGTTGGCATGGGCAATATGCGCACCATTATGCCCGCGCTACAGAGGGCCAAAGCTGCATCGCTGCCCGCCAACGGCCTGCGCTACATTTCCGTCGCCCTGCCCAAACAGCAACGCACAACCAGGGTGGTCAAAGACCTCACGCCTGACGAAATCGCCCGCGAGCTGGTCGAGTGGATTGGAGCCGAGTAAGCCAATGGAAAGCATCCTCGTACTAACTCACACAGCCTTGAGCGACGAAGTCCCGGGCGATACCGGGTCCGCTCTCAGCAAAGCTTCGCTTGAAGCCGTAACCGCCGGCCTTGAACTTGCATCCCAACTCAAATCACCCTTAACCATCGGCATAGTCGCCGCCGATGCCACATCGGCAGCCAGTTCGCTTGCCTCCACCGGCGCCCGATCGCTAGCCGTCTCCGGCGAACCCTTCGCGCAAGCCCGTTATGCCACCGACGCAGCCGCCTGCGAAGCTCTATGCCGCGCCGCGCAGGCCACCATCGTGCTCGCCCCCGCCGGGTCGCGCTTCTCGCGCGTTGCAGCAGGAGTAGCCCATCGCCTCGGCGGCTTCATCGATACACACATCACGTCTATCGCTAGCGGAGGCACAATCGAAGCAACTCGCTGGTTCTACCGTCAGCGCATCGAAGCCGTCCTCAGCCGCGATCTGCGCCCCTGGTTCCTGCTTCTCGACTCGGGCACACACGCTGCCTTTGCCGGCGAACCTGCCGAGGTCCAAGTTGAAGAAGTCCCTGTTCAGCTTCCAACGATTCGCACGACCGTCACAGGCCTGCGCGAACCAAGGCAGGATCAGCAGACCATCCGCCCCGACGCAAAACTTCTTCTCGTTGCCGGTGCAGGCTGGACCAAAAAGCAGCCCGACGGCCAGATCCACACCGCCGAAGCCGGCGAACTCATTCTCGGCTTTCTCAAAGCCTCAGGCGCATCGCTCGGCAGTAGCAAATCGCTCGTCGACCAAGGCAGCGAAGGGCAATCCGTGCTTCCATTCCTGACCCACATGAACCAGGTTGGGCAAACGGGCGCAACTCCGCGCCACGCCAAAGGCCTATCCACCTGCTGCCACGGAGAGGAGCCGCACGTCGTCGGCTGGCGCTTCATTGCCGAGCGCCGCGCAATCTCGCTCGACCCCAACTGCGGCTGGACCCGCGGCAAAGCAGAGGTCGTCTATGTCGCTGACGCCTTCCAGGTGATGGCCAAAGTCAACGCTCTGTTGGAAAGGAAGAACGCGTAAAGACCTCAGGGAAGCGGACCCTTAAACCTTGAGTGCCGCCGGAAGCGAAAGGGTTTCCATGATGTGCTTCATGGCTCCCTCGTCCTTGGCGATCGTCGCCAGCAGTTTCTCCTTGAGCTCATCGCGTTTGGCATAGAGGCGAAGCGGTTCCGGCGGGTTATGCAGCAGCTCTTTTCCCACCAGCGCGCGAACGATGAAGGGCATATAAGACGAGTAGTCGCCCTGCATGCTTACCGTCTGCGTGGTGTAAGTCTCCGGATTGACCTTTCCCCAAGACACGGCTTCGGCCGGCGCGCACGACGACAAACTGCCGTCCGTCACCGGCGATGAAACGATCTGAGCGTCGTAATCGTAACCCCGAATATTCTCCAGGAAAAAGATTTGCGAGAGCGTCGGCTCCGGCTGCAGCGAGTAGTTCTTGGGAACGCCGCCGCCCAGAATCAGAATGGCAAGCGATTTCGCCTCCGAGCCGAACAATCCCCAGTGATGGTAGGCGCAAGCTTCGAACACATCCTCATGAAGGTCGTAATCGAAACCGTATTGAATCTTGCCCAGCCGCGCCAGCATCCAGAGCTTGACGGAATTCAGGAACGCGCTGCCGTCCGCGGGCGCTCCGATAAAGACCGGCAATTCCATCTCTGCGCAAGTGCTCATAAGTCCCGGCGCAACGCCAAGCGCTCGCTCCCGCTCGCCATACTGCTTGCCGAGCAGATAGTTGCGTTCGGTGGTGGTCATTCGCTTCTGAAACTCGGGCCTTTGCAATATCATGGTCAATACCGCGTCCTGGTCGAAGAGCACCTGCTCGTCGAATCCCGTGTCGGTAACGCGAATAATGCCGTTCTCGCGCAGCTCGGCATCGTCGCCAAAAAGCTCCACTTCGCGAATGAGCCGTTCCGCGCTCTGGTGCAGACAGTCGTGTCCGTCGTGATAGCAGATCGCGTCCGTCACCGTGATGTACGCCGTATTCGCCGCCTTGAGCAGCGGAATGAGCCACGCGCGGTGTTGATCGGAAACCGTAATCGGGCCGGCGCATGTAACCACCAGCGGAATGCGCTGCTCGATCACCGCTTTCATCGCCTCATAAACGCGCCGCAGATAAGCGCCGCCGAACGCAGGCAGGGATGCCGCAAACACCTCGTTCAGATCCTGGCATTCCGTAACCGGCTTTCCGGTCACCGCCCTACCCATCAGCCGGTTCTTGGTGGAACATTCACTCATTGCAGTAGCCTCACGTCCAATTCGATTCGGTTTCAGGCTCCCGAAAGCTGGCCTTTCGGGGAGCTCCTTCAAATGATACCTTCAATTCTCTTCATTCCTGATGACAGGTGACTTCACGGGTCGAAACATCGCGGGAATGCATTATCGCGTTCGACGCTTCGATCGTTGCCCGCCGATATTTGCCTATACACTGGAGCAGTAATCTGCAAGTCTCGCCGCGCGAATTGGAGCTGCGACAAAGACGGTGAATCGTAAATTAGTTGCGAATCTGTCTGGATGCCTGGGCATCGTGTGCAGCCCTTTGACGCTTTGGGTCTTGACTGCGGCACAGGTTCACGCAAAGTGGATTGAGGATCTCCCGTTCAACGGCTGGGCCGCGATTTGGGCGGTTGGACTCCTGCTTGCATGTGTAGCAGCATGGCTTGGATCAAGATGGTGGGCCGTCGGTGTCCTTTTGATAATGGCATCGTTCCTGGCAACTATGACTCTAATCTTCTCGTACTTCGGGTAAGGCCATCGTGCCAAGCGCCACGCTTCCGAAAGCTGGGAGCCCCGTCCCTCAGGGGCTAAAGCCCACGGGAATTCGTCGTGTTTTCGGCACGACTGAAGTCGTGCCCTTTCAATGCAACAGCCCTCAATTCTTCGAAATCACAAACGGCCCCTGCATCTCCGGCCCATCGCCGCCCGCAAACGCGGCCCGGCTCATATCGGGCAGGCCAATCTCCCATTCCGGTCCCGCCAGATGCGGCATAGGCTTGGCCTGGAATAGTTTCTTGCACTGCCGCGCCATCCACTTGGCCCAGGCCTTCGATTTCTTGCGCCGCGCGCTGTCTGTCGAAATCCCCGTGCCCGCATACATCTGCCGGTAGAGCTTGGAAAGGAAGATAAATGCGATCCGCGAAGTGATATTCGGGCAGCAAGCCGACCGCTTCCACACCGGGCCCCATTTATAGAATCTGTCCCACACCTTCTGCGTGCGCTGGCGAATCTCTTCCGAACTCATGGTGGGATGCGGTGTAAACATCTTGGGCCTCACCGCGGAGGGAATCAACCAGTATCGCGTAATCGGCACGTCGCCAACCATGGTCGGGCTCTGCGACTGCTCCTTCTCCCAGCGCCCAAAATCCACCGTGCCCGGAAACGGCGTCATCATCACGAACTGAGCAAAGGTGACGCCCGCCTTCATGGCCATCTCCACCGTTGCGTCGAAGGTCGCCGGCTTATCGGAGGGCAACCCGAAAATAAACGAGCCGAGCACATGCACCCCATGCGCTTTAAAGGTTTGCAGCCGCTTCGCCAGCGCGTCGCCGGAGCAGTTCCAATCTTTGAATACTGCCTTCAATCCCTCTGGCGTGACCGCTTCGACGCCGACCAGAGCGCCCCTGATATTGGCCTTCTTCATCGCGTCGAGATACTCGCCGTCCTCACCGGCCTCCATAGTGATTTGCGTGAAGAACACCATGTCCTTGGGCAGCTTTGCCAGCTCTTCCATCAGTTGAAAGCGCTCAATGCGAATGGCTGTCAGCTCGGCCAGTTTTGCGGTGTTGTTCTGCTCCCGGGCCAGACGCAGATCCGTGAGCGTCACGGGATAGAAGTTGTCGTCGGCCAGGGCGATGAACCTGAATCCAATCCGCCGCAGGTTGACGATCTCGTCGATCACGCTTTGAAAGCGCCGTTGCCGCGGCTTCTGCCCATCTGTCCGCCACACGCTGCAAAACGAGCAATGCTTGGGGCATCCGCGAATGGTTTGTACCGACGCCCACATATACTTTTCCGGCGCCATCAGGTCCCAACGCGCGGCCAGGAACTGATCGCCTTCAATCCGCCCGCCTTCGTAAACCTTCTTCGGCTGGCCGGCCATGCAATCGGCCACAACTTTGCCCCATGCTATGTCTCCGTCGCCCTTGACCACCGCATGCGCTTGGCCGCGCTCCAGGGCTTCTTCGGGAAACAACGTGGCGTGGATGCCGCCATAAACCACCCACGCGCCGCGGCTGCGCGCCATCCTGCCCACCTCGTAGCCGCGCAATGCGTTGCCGGTGTGCACGCTGATGCCTACAATGTCTCCCGGCTCAATTGACTCCGGCACAATCTGCTCGAGAGATTCATCCACAAGAATCGGATCGCCCGCAAAGCGAGGCGTAGCGGCCGCAAGCACAAATAGCCAACGCGGCGTGATGACAGCAGTTCCAAAAGAGTTGTCGCTGGGATTGACCAGATGAACGCTCAACCGATCCTACCTTTCCTTGTGCAGGGGCTGGGAGTGCGAAGAAAGTGGCTTCAGAGAGCGTTATGTGAATCGGACGCATCTTTAGCGAGCACGTTCCGTACGACGGACGATCTCGATTTTTTCCGCCTGAAAGTCCCGTCAATGCTACCGAGTCTCAACGTCGCAGACTGGTCAATATTGACCGCTTTTAGTTAAGTAATATCGATATCTATCTCATTGTTGCACATTGACCGCAAGATAGGGGGATCTATCCCACCCGGCTGCATTCCCGCACAGGAATCGGCACCTGCTCCACAATCTCCAAGCCGAAGCCTTCGAGCGCAGGAATGTGCATGGGCGTATTCGACAGCAAACGAATGCGCTGGATACCCAAGTCGGACAAGATTTGCCCACCCAGTCCGATCGCCCGCAATATCCGCCCGGTGCGCGCCTGCGATCCTTCGCGCGCGCGCAACTCCGGATGCAGTACGAGCCGAGGTGTGCTCGACTCCGGAGTCTCATGCGAAACCGCCGCTCCGCCTGCCTCAAATGCACGCAGCTCAGTTGCCGTGCGATCGATCTCGAAGCCGCGCGACGTGTTGTGCAAATAGAGCACCGCGCCGCAACCCTCCTCGGCAATCATGCGCATCGACTGGTCGAGAATCTCACGGCAATGGCAATCGGCGGAAAACACGTCGCCGGCCGTGCAGCGCGTATGTACGCGCACCAGAACTGCGTGCTCGCATGGCGTTCGAGGTTGGCCCACATTCGAAGCAACCAAGCCCAGATCCCCCTGCAATCGAGACTCTGCCTGAACAATATCCGCCGGGCCGGCGTTGAATGCCGGGCAGTCCGGACAAAGCTCCCCACGCACCAGCGCGATGTGGCTCTCCCCGCCATTCACCTCGCTCTCGTAGGCAATCATGCGAAACTCACCGTAGCGCGTCTGAATGCGGCTCTCGCCGGCGCGCACAATGTACCGCTCATTGCGCAGCCGGTAGCGGATCAGCTCAGCCACGGTGAGAATCAGAAGCCCGTGCTCGTTGCAAAACGGAATCAGGTCGGGAATGCGCGCCATCTCTCCGTCGTCGCGCATGATCTCGCAAATCACTCCCGCCGGATTGAGCCCGGCCATCCGCGCCAGGTCGACTGAAGCCTCGGTCTGCCCTGCCCTCACCAGCACTCCGCCCTTGCGCGCGCGCAGTGGAAAGATGTGCCCCGGCCGGGCTAAATCCGAATAAGTCGTCCGCGCATCGATCGCGGTGCGGATGGTATGCGCGCGGTCTGCCGCCGAAATGCCTGTTGTAACTCCCTCGCGGGCTTCGATCGTCTCGGTAAACGCGGTGCCGAATCGCGACGAGTTCTGCTGCGTCATGGGAAACAGCCGCAGATAATCGGCGCGTTCCTCGGTCAGCGTCAGGCAGACCAGTCCGCGGCCGTAGCGGGCCATGAAGTTGATCGCCTCCGGAGTAACGTGCTCGGCGGCCAGGGTCAGGTCGCCCTCGTTCTCGCGGTCCTCATCGTCGACCACCACCACCATCCGCCCGGCGCGAATCTCGGCCAAGGCGCCGGGAACATCGGTGAACGGGGGCTCGAGGGTGCGGGAAGTATGCGGCATGACCTGGCTACCATTCTCGCCCATGGCAGGCACAAACAGCAAAAGCACAGCCGGCAAAAGGGAACATAACTGGGTGCTGGTCCGTATATAAGTACATAGGTTCTCGGACCATCTGCGGTACCTGGGTCACAGGGCAGAAGTTCTGTCTCAAATGCGCCCACGCACAGATCGCATGGCTGCGCTGGCACGGTGCGAGGATGCAGACTCATGAGAGATACTAGTTCCAATGCGGGGAGCCGGTAGTCTAAGTGAAGGTAGACATCAGTAGAACTCGATTCACACCAGCAGCTTAAGGGGAGGAACAATGCAATTATTCGACACCGAAGCCGCGCGCAAAGGCCGCAGCAAAACAAGCAGGCGGCTTGACGCGATTGCGGCGGTGATTCTGACGTTGGGTGCGGGAGTGCCCTCAGGTTATGCCCAGCAGGCAGCCACCGTGGTTCCAGACAAGTCGGCCGCCGACCTGCCTCAGGAGCCGGCGCCCACGCTCACCCAACCGCTCAACCTGCGCCAGTCGCAGCGCGATTTTTCAAAGCCCGCTGGACGTCTTTTGGGCAACCCGATCAAGCCCTACCTGCCTACGAACATTCCCAAGGCCAACTTTCTTAATTCGCCGCGCCTTACCGACATGGTCAAGGACGGAAAAATCTACCTGAGCCTCTCCGATGCGCTGGCGCTCGCTCTCGAGAACAACTACGACATTGCCATCTCCCGCTATTACATGGACCTGGCTGACCTGGATATTCTGCGCGCCAAGGCCGGACAGTTGTTGCAAGGCTCGGGTGCGACGGTCAACAGCAACACGCAGGGTGGATACTCCTCGACCACTGGCGCGGGCGGTGGCCCGGGCGCCTCCACAGGCGGAGCTGCCGCGGGCACCGGCGGGCTGCAGATTACCGCTTCCGGGGCAGGTCCCACTCCGGAAAGCTATATGGATCCGAGCGTGACAGCGGCGCTCAAGTTCGACAACCAGAGTGCGCCCTCCCCCAACTTCTTTACCGGCGGCACCAGCAAGACCAATACGTACAACTTCACCTATAACCAGGGGTTTGTGACGGGAACCGCATTTCAGTTCACATTCAACAACAGTTACGCCACCAACACAAATGCCTTTGCGTCCTATAGCCCGCAGTACAATGCAACCTTCAACGCCCAGGTGACCCAGCACCTGCTGTACGGCGCCGGCATCTGGGTGAATAAGCGTTTCATCTACCAGGCGATCAACAATCGCCGCATCACCGACTCAACCTTCCGTCAGCAGATTCTGTATACGGTCAACCAGGTGGAGAACATCTATTGGGGCCTGGTTAACGCCTATGAGGATGTGCTGGCCAAGCAGCGCGCCCTCGAGCAGAGCACCGAGGTGGCCAAGGAAAATCGCCGGCAATTGGAGATTGGCTCCATGGCCCCGCTGGATGTACTCAACGCCGACCAGTCTGTAGCGGCAGACAAGCAGGCCCTCGTCAGTTCACAGAACACACTGAAATATCAGCAGCAGATCATCAAGCAGGCCATCGCGCGCAACCTCGACGATCCGGTGCTGCTGGCGGCGGCTGTGATTCCCACCGACCGGGTCAGCATCGAGGAGATTCCCGAGGAGAGGCAATCGGTGGACGATCTTGTGCAACTGGCCTTCAAACAGAGTCCGGTGCTGGAACAGGCGGCGCTGACATTGAAAAATGACGAGATCAGCCTCCGCGGCGCGAAAAATGGGCTCTTGCCGACTGTGGATGTCTTCGCATATCTGGGCGGGTCGGGCTTGGCAGGCGAACAAAATCCGAATTGCACCAATTCTCCATTCGGGTGCACCCCATCCACCGGCGGCTATGGAACGGCGCTCAGTAACACGTTCAACAACTCGTCGCCGGACAAAGGGTTCGGTTTCAATGTAACGATTCCCATCCGCAACCGAGCCGCTCAGGCGGAGCAGGCGACAGCGCTGATCCAGTACCGCCAGGCCGAGCTTCACCTGGAACAGCTCTACACGCAGACCCGCACCAGTGTCATCAACTCGCTCTTTGCGCTTATCAACGACCGCGCCCAGGTGCTTTCTTCCATCGCCGCCGAAGACTATGCCCAGCAGAACCTCGATGCTGAAAAGAAAAAGCTCAGCTTCGGATCGTCGACCTCGGCTTTGGTGCTGCAACAGCAGCGCGCCCTGGCCGCGGCTGAAAACTCTCTGCTCCAGGCCAATGCAACCTATGCAAAAGACCGCGCGGGACTTTATCAGATCTTGGCCAGTACCCTGGAGCATTACGGAATCAACTTGCAAGAAGCCGCCACCGGCAATGTGACGACGGCGCCGGTGGTGCCCGGACTCACGCCAGCCAAGCAGACTGGCAACGCTTCGACGCCTCCAGCCAGCAACTAGAGCGGGGCTGGAGTTGCTATGTCCATCTTTGAAAAGGGCACGGCTTTAGACGTGCCGCTATGCGACCAAACGGGGATACGGCTTTAGTCCGCTGAGGGAATGCGAGCGATTGAAACAAAGCTCCCTCAGTGGCTAAAGCCCGTCATTTTTTATCAACCATTTACGGCATGTCTAAGAACTTATCTGTAAATTATCTCTTGAGGTAGCGCCGGTCTCCAGACCGGCTGTACTGGCGGCGTCCACGCCGCCAGCAGCGATGTGCGGGTCAGGAGACCCGCACGACAGCCGGCCTGGAGGCCGGCGCTACCTATCTACGGATAAGCTCTAAAGCCGTGCCCTTTCAAAACTCTACCTTCACCACGGACTGCTGAGAGTCCGAGATTCGAAAGCTGCACCAATTCCGCCCCCAAACATCAAGAGCGCCACCCGAAGGCAGCGCTCTTAGAAAGTAAATCAGAAAACGGCCTACAACGTCGATTCGATCTCGAATCCCCAGGCCTCGAGAAGCGCCTCAGGGATATACTTGGAATTTTTGTTCCGGCGAGCCCACTCCCGCAAACGGGTAGAACGGATATACTGATCCGGACTGAGCTTGAACTCCTTCACGATCTGCTCGAAGGAGGTCACTGTGGGCACAACCGGGCCGATGGGCTCCGGCTTGCCCCAATTTGGATTTCCACGACGCTTTGCCATCGATTTGGTTTCCTTAGAAAGGGATGATTTACGCTGACATCCTCGGAAACGGGCGGGGGGACCTGTCTATCCTGAGGGTATTTCCAGATTCTTATCTTAAGCCTTTTTTCTTCAAAAATCAATAGAAAAGTGAGGGCTTGCTTACAAATTCCGGGAATCGGTTTCCATCGGAATGTAACGCGTATGTCCTTCTCCAATCGAATGTTGTGGGCCAAGAGGTCAGCAACGTTTCACCTGCCCGATCGGCTTCGCACTCGCCAATTTCATAACCCCTCGGCCATCCCCAGCCCATTACTCTTATTACAATGGCAAGGTATGAGAAATTCCTGGCGAGCGCCGGCGGGCCCTATGTTGCTTCTGTCGGTCTGCCTGCTGCTTCTAGCCGGCGCAGCGCCCTATTCCGCCGCCGTCGAGCTTAAAGTGAGCCGTGATGCCATCGAGCGCACCCTCAAACAGAAGCTCTTCAATGGCCCAGACGGGCGCTACTACCTCAAAGGCAGCTCAACTTCAGCCTGCTCTGTCTACGCCGAGAACCCAAAGCTCAGTTTTGTCCAGGACCGCATCGTGGTCGCGATCAAGGCCCATGCGCGGCTGGGCAAGTCGGTGGGCGGCGCCTGCCTGGGCATTTCGCTTACGCTTCCGGCCGAGGTCTCGCTGGCGCCCGTTGGCGAAGGTGAGACCATTGGCTTCCGCGATGCCCGCGTGGACCGAGTGAGCGACCAGAAGGAGCTCAACTTCCTGCTCACCCCGTTTCTCAGCCACCAGATTCCGTCCTCAATGAAAGTCAACGCCTCCGACCTGCTGCGCAGCGCTCTCGAGGGCTCAACCGCGTCTTCCGGATACAAAGTGACGTTGGAACGCCTCAAAATTCACTCCGTGCAAATTCAGGGCGATTCCCTGGTCGTGGACGCCGATGGCGATCTGAGTGTGCAATAAAGCCCTAACCGCTATAGGGACTTGATGTCTAATGAGCTACTGACAATGCGGCCCATCTTGCACACCGCCATCTTTCAAATCGAGGCTTGGCATTTGCCTCATTCAACCAGCCCCAGCGTCGGCCGTACGAGGATCTAGCCATGCGGAAATGGTTGCTCTGCTTTATTCTTGCCGGCTTCGCGCTGCCCGCCAACGCCGCCAATCGCGTAACCGTCGAGCAGTTGCAGCAGTTGCTGGCCGCGGCGAATGCCAAGCCGGATGCCGAACTGGCCCAACAACTCTCCGGCCTTGAACTCACCGAGCGCCTGAGCTCAGCTTCGCTTTTTCGCCTCGAAGCAACCTTGGCCGGTGAAACCTCTCGGCAGGCGTTGGTCGCCCTGGCAGACGCTTCAGCATTTCTCGACCCACCGGCTGCCGAGATTCCTTCCCGGCCCATCCCCGACGTTGCCGAACAGCGCCATATGCTGGCGCTCACGGTGGCCTACGTCGTCAAAACCATCCCGCTGCTGCCCAACTTCTTCGCCACACGCACCACCAACCGCTTTGAAGACACTCCGCAGTTGGTGAGCGGTGCCTTCTTCGTTCCCTATCAGCCAGTGCATCCCAGCGGCAAAACCACCGCCACGGTGCTCTATCGGGATGGCAAGGAGGCCATTGACACCGGCGCCAGCAAGAAGCCGCCGCCCATGACTGCGGGCTTGAACACGGTGGGTGTCTTCGGGCCCATCCTGAGCACCATCCTGCTCGATGCCGCCCAGAGCAAGCTTTCATGGGCCCGCTGGGAACAGGGGCCGGCCGGCCCCGAGGCGGTATTCAGCTACTCGGTGCCCAAAGAAAAGTCACACTACGAGGTGAATTACTGCTGCATTGCAGCGCAGGCCGCAACGGCAGTGGCCAACCTGCTTCCCTTCCGCCGCGTCGTCGGCTACCACGGCGAAATGGCCATCGACCCCGCCACCGGAACCATCCTTCGCCTGGTTGCGGAGGCCGATCTAAAACCAACCGACCCGGTGGTCAGGGCCGCGATCATGGTCGAGTACGGCCCCATCGACATCGGCGGCAAAACCTACTATTGCCCGGTAAGAAATGTGTCCGCCGCAAAGGCGCAGAGCCTCCAGTTCGACCCGGTCTACAAATTCCCTTTGGCAAACCAGTTGCAACCGCTCAAGATATCGCTCAACGACGTCGCCTTCGATGAATATCACGTCTTCCGCGCCGATGCCCAGGTACTCAACGAAGCGGTGGCCGATCAGCCACAGCCACCACCTGGCACTGCGGACTCGACCGGTTCCGCCGCCCCAGTGCCGTCCCCCACGCCGGCCAGCCCCGCGCAAGCACAATCCGAGACGGCCAGCGCATCCGCTCCACCCGCGCCGGCCAACATTGGCAACCCCGCTCCCGCTGCCGCACCGCCGGAGCCCGCCATCCCCGAGATCAGCGTCGATGCGGCCACTGGACTGCCCGACACGCCCACCAACCCCCATCCCTCCCCATCTGAATCAGGCTTCACGCTCCACACCACCGCTCGCCTGGTGGACGTGGGTGTGGTCGCCTACGACAAAAAAGGTCATCCAGTTACCGATCTCAAGCTCGGCGACTTTGAGATTTACGACAACGGCCGCAAGCAGGATGTTCGCTTCTTCTCGCAAGCCGGCACATCCGCGCCCACTGCCGAGCCCGGGCAGCAGACAACGCCATCAACCCAGGCTTCGGGTTCTCAAGCCGATGCCGTCTATTCCAACCGCCGCAACACCGCTCCGACAGGCGACTCAGCCGGCAACCTCACCATCCTGCTCATGGACGGCAGCAATCTAGCTTTTGGCGATCTGACCTACGCCCGTGGCGAAGCTCAGCGCTTTCTTCAGTCCGTTGCGCCCGGCGAACGAGTCGCGCTCTACACCATGACGATGACCGGCTTCCAGATCTTGTCCGAGCCCATTGCGGATCATGACCTGCTCGTCGCCAAGCTTCGTAAATGGATCCCCAGCGCGCAGGACTTGGCAAGCGCGCAGGACGAGGAGCGGCGTAACCGGCAGCAGATCGAGGAGGTCCACAATGTGTCCGATCTGGCCAGCGTCAACGGCAATACCACCAACGAGCCCCAGGCCGAGGGTGCGGCTCTTGACTACCAACTGCGCGACTTCGGTGCCAATCCAGCGCGGGATGCCCTGGCGATCCTCGTCAGCGTGGCTCGTCATCTTGCCGCCTTGCCCGGCCACAAGAACCTGGTCTGGGTCGCCAGCGACAACGTCCTGGCCGACTGGAGCAACCAATCGGTCAGCGTCGACAAAGGCAGCAAATTCATCGAGCCCTTCACACTGCGCGCTCAGGAGGCCATGAACGACGCCCACGTCAGCGTCTACCCGCTCGACGCCTCGCAGCTGGAAAGCGGAGCCATCGATGCTAGTACCCAGCACCGGAACGTTGAGTTGACCCAGGCTGCACAAGATAACGCCGCCATGATGGGCAAGGGCGGCTCCAACTCCAGCATGGAAGGTCAGGATATTGCCGTTGGCCGCGACCTGCGGCCCGGCCGCCTTACCGCGCAAATGCAGCAGGACCTCCATCCCATCCAAGGAGCAATCCGCGAAGTGGCCGCCGCAACAGGCGGACGCATCTTCCGGCGCTCCGGCAGCATCGCCACCGAGCTCGACAGCGTGGTCAACGACGGCCGCGCCGCTTACCTGCTCAGTTTTGCCCCCGACCAGCCCGCCGACAACAAGTACCACCTGATCGCCGTGAAGGTTCCCGGCCGCAAAGACATCACCCTCCGTTTCCGCACCGGCTATCAATACAACCAGGAGCCGGCAACCCTCAAGGACCGCTTCCGCCAGGCCATCTGGCAGCCCACTGACGTCAGCGAAATCGCCCTCACAGCCACTCTCGCGCCGGCATCCAAAGCAGTTTCGATCAAGCTCAACATTGCCGCCACGGACCTCGACCTCGCGCAGCAAGCCGAGAGATGGACAGACAAGCTCGACATCTTCCTCGTCCAGCGCGATGATGAAGGCCTTCATGCCCAGGTGACCGGGCAGACTCTTGGCCTCCGCCTCAGACCGGAGTCCTATCAACGGCTGATGCGCGACGGAGTGCCCTTCGAAATGAACGTCGAAGCCCGCCCGCAAATCGCTTCTGTCCGCGTTGTCGTTGTCGATGAAAACTCCGGCCGCATGGGATCGGTAACTCTGCCCGCCATCGCCATTGCTGGAAAGCCGTAACCGGCAAAAACGGCCATCTCCGCCGGATGAACCCCTCGCATTGGACAGCCCGCGCCGTCTCCAATTAACCTGCCCCAACAAGAGGTTCAATCCCCAGCCATGACCCTGACCAGAAGAGAATTTGCAAAACTCGGCGCGCTCTCGCTCGGCGCACGCTTCGTTCCCACGCTCAACGCCCAGGCGCCGCAGAAAAAGATTGGTTACGCCGTCATCGGCCTCGGCGTCATCGCCGGCCACTTCATGCGCGGCGTTCTCGACACCGCCAACTCGCAGATCACCGGCCTGGTGAGCGGCCACCGCGATAAGGCCGATCGCATCGCGGCGCAGTACGGCGTGGCCTCAAATTGCATCTACGACTACGAAAACTTCGACCAGATCGCGCACAACCCGGCCATCGACGCCGTATATGTGGCGCTGCCCAACTCCATGCACGCCGAATACACCATCCGCGCCGCCAAGGCCGGCAAGCATGTGCTGTGCGAAAAGCCCATGTCGACCAACGTCGCCGAAGCCGAGGCCATGATTGCCGCCTGCAAGGCTGCCAACGTCAAGCTCATGATCGCCTACCGCTGCCTCTACGAGCCCACCAACCTCCGGGCCGTCAAGCTCATCCGCGACGGCGCGCTCGGCCAGGTGCAGGCCATCGAAAGCTCATTCGGCTTCAACATCGGACCCGGCCAATGGCGCACCAATAAGAAACTCGCCGGCGGCGGCCCGCTTTTCGATGTCGGGATTTACTCGCTCAGCGCCTGCCGCTATCTCACCGGCGAAGATCCGGAGCACATCGCCGCCTTTGCCTCCACCATCGATCACGACGGCCGCTTTGCCGAAGTCGAGGAAAATGTCTCCTGGACCATGCGGTTTCCCTCCGGCATCGTGGCCAGTTGCAACACCACCTATGGAGCGCCGATGGAAGGCTGCTTCCGCGTCCACGGATCGAAGGGATGGCTACAAGTCGACGAGGCCTTCAGCTACGACGGCCTCCGCCTGACCGCGGACTTCTCCGGTACAAAGCTCGACGAGCCCAACCCCGCCAAAGACCCCTCCCACTTCACTGCCGAAGCCGGCCACTTCTCGCGCAATATTCAAGACGGCACCGAGCCCAGGGCATCCGGCGAAGTTGGCCTCAAAGACATGCGCTACATCACCGAGATCTATCGCTCCGCCGGCATTGCGATCTAGAACTACCTGAGTGCCAAATAGATTCCTAACCGCAACCGAAAGCTGAAGTCTATAGAATAGCTGTAGGCGTGGCTCAACCGCCGCGCCGCCATCGTGCGTTTCGGGGCTCTCCTTCGTAAAGTGCGCAAAGCCCAGTGGATGGCTGCTCGAGGATCTCGCTATGAAGAAATGGGCAATCTGCATCGTCCTGGCCGGCATCGCGCTACCGGCCTTTGCCGCAAACCGTATCTCCGTGGCTCAGTTGGAACAGGTACTGGCCAGTTCCAAGGTCAAGCAGGATGGCGACCTGGCCAGGCAACTCTCCGGCATGGAGCTCACCGAGCGCCTCAGCTTAGCCAGTCTCCAGCAAATGGAATCGAATCTTCCCGGCGAGAAGTCCAAACAGGCTTTGCTGGCTCTGGCCGATGTTTCGGCCTTTCTCGATCCGCCTTCCACTGAGATGCCTGCAACAGCCACGCCCGATCGCGCCGCCCAGCGGCGCATCCTGGCCATGACCGTCCAGTACCTCGGCAAGACCCTCCCGCTGCTGCCCAATATCTTCTCGGCCCGCGACACCGCGCGCTTTGAGTCCCGCCCGTCGCAGTTTGAGGAGCCGCTCTCCGAGTCCAATCCGCTGCGTCTGGTCGCCCGGTCCAGAGTGACTGTCCTCTATCGCGATGGCCGGGAGTTTATCGATGCCGGGGCGGACAAGGACAAGAAGCCCCAACCCCCCGACAAAGGGCTTGCCACGTGGGGAGAGTTTGGCCCCATCCTCGGCATCGTTTTCATCGACGCTGCACGCAGCAACTTCACCTGGTCCCACTGGGAGCTTGGCGCCGGGGGCCCTCAGGCTGTCTTTCACTACTCCGTCCCCAGGGAAAAATCCCACTACGAGCTCCGCTTTTGCTGCGCAGCCGGGTCCTACGGCCTCGGTCTAGACGTTCTCACTCAGCGCGTTGGCTATCACGGTGAATTGACTGTCGACCCCGATAGCGGAACCATTCTGCGCGTCACCGTGCTGGCGGATCGTGACCCTGGCAATCCGATCGCCCAGGCCGATGTCGCGGTTGACTATGGGCCCGTCGAGCTCGCCGGCAAGACTTACTACTGCCCCATCAAGGGAATTGCCCTCGCGCAGGCGCCGGATCTGAAGGCCCTGCATGGCGGGTTGGCCCCACTCGCATCGGCGATAGAAGCTGAAAACCGCCCCACCATCGAGAAGGCGAGCCTTTCCTCCGCGGCTCAAGGTCCCCGTCAAATCCTGCTCAATGATGTCACCTTCCGCGAGTATCACCTCTTCAGTGTGGAAGCCAAAGTGGTTACCGGCGAAGAGGCCGAAGCTGCCGCCCGTCTTCCCGTCTCGCCGGCCCCGTCCGCACCCGCGGCCCCGGCACCCGACACCGCCAAGCCCGCGGACGAAGCTGCCGCCGCCGATGTCGGTATTCCCGCCGCGCAGTCTTCTGTCCTTGCCCTCAATGCTCCTCCGCCCATGCCAGGCGCGCTTCAGCATCCCGTAATTCCTGAAATCGCCGTCACCAACGCCTATGGTCTCCCCGACTCGCCTTCCATTAATCTCTCCGGGGCCGACAATTCGGCGGTGACCCTGCGCCTCACTGCCCGCCTGGTCGACGTGCCTCTGGTCGCCCTCGACAAAAAGGGGCGTCCAATCACCAATCTCAAGCCTGAAGATCTTGAAATCTACGACGAGGGCCACAAGGTCGATCTCCGCGCCTTTGTCCAGGCCGGCAGCGCCACCCCTGAGCCCTCGTCTGCCACACCATCCAAGCCCTCCCCCCAACCCGCCGCGCCGGCTGAACATGCCTTCTCCAACCACGCGCTCAGTCAGCTCAAGGCCGCCAGCCCCGAGCAACAGCAAAACACCATCGTTCTCCTCATCGACAACAACCTCTCCTTCGACGATCTCTCCAACGTTCGAGAGCAGATGAAGACCTTCCTCAACGGCTTGCATAACGACGAGCGGGTCGCCCTCTACGTCCTCAACCCCGGCAGCTTCCGTGTCCTTCACGAGGGCACCGTCGATCATGCACTCGTAGCCGCAACCCTAGCCAAATGGACGCCCAGTGCTCTCACCATTGCCCAGGGCCAGGAGCAGGAGGCACGCAACCGCCAGTCCATGGACTACGTCGACAACGTTGAGTCTCTGCTCGATGTCAACGGCAATCAGCAGATCGACCCATCCGCCAACGAACAGCCCCTTGATCCCAAACTGACCACCCTCGGCGACAATCCCGGACGCGATGCGTTCTCCGGATTCGTCGTTCTCGCCCGCCATCTCTCCTCGATTCCCGGCCACAAGAACCTCGTCTGGATCGCCAGCGACAACGTCCTCGCCGACTGGACCTACGCCAACCTCGCCATCGACAAGGGCGCCCGCATCATCCAGTCATCCGTTCTCCACGCCCAGGAAGCCATGAACAACGCCCACGTCAGCGTTTACCCCCTCGATGCTTCCCGTCTCGAGGCCGGCGGAATTGACGCTTCCGTCGGAAATCGCAACGTCGAAATCAATCCCACCGTGCCCACCGACCCGCGCCTCGTCGCCACCGAGACCGGCCCCGAGTTCAGAGCTGGAGGCGACATAAACCTCAACCAGGGACACGAACTGCGCCCAGGCCGCGCCATGGCACAAATGCAACAGGATCTTCATCCCATTCAGGGCGTGTACCGCGAGCTTGCCGACGCCACCGGCGGGCGCACATTCCGCCGCGCCAGCGACATCGTCTCGGAGTTCAACAGCGTGGCTGCCGATGGCCGCGCCACCTATCAGCTCAGCTTCACTCCGCCCGAGGCAGCCGACGACAAATATCACCGGATCACCGTCAAGGCCGTCGGCCGAAAAGATGTTCACCTCCAATATCGCACCGGGTTCTTCTATCGCCAGGAACCCACCACCATCAAAGACCGCTTCCGCAATGCCGCCATGGAACCGGAGGACGCCACCGAGATTGCCCTCACTGCCGACCCGCTGCCCCAGTCCAATGGCCGAACCGTCAAAGTCGGCATCGCCGCAACCGATCTGGAGATGGCTCAGCACGACGGCTTCTGGACTGACAAGCTCGATGTCTATCTGGTGCAGAGAGCGGCGTCCGGAACCAAGGCCGCCATCACCGGCCAGACCATGAGCCTTCACCTCAAGCCGGCCAGCTATCAGCAATACCTTCGCGAAGGAATCCCGTTCAACCAGGTCCTCGAGGCCGCTCGGGGTGTCGGATCCATACGCATTGTGGTCTTGGACGAGAACTCCGGCCGGATGGGTTCTGTAACCATGCCCGCCCCGGCTGCAGCGTCAAGTCAATAATCAATTGCGCGTGCCCCATCCATCGAGCGCTTTCTGCTCGATGGATGGGTTTGAAAAGATGCTCACCGAAACGTGGCCATAGCCGTGCCTATCCCAAACCCAGAATCCTCCGATTCCGTGCCTCGTCCGCCGCGCCGCCCGCGAAATCGTCGAACGCCCGCTCCGTCACCCGAATAATGTGTTCCCGCGTGAACGCCGCACCCTCCGCCGCGCCCACCTCGGGATGCTTGATGCAGCACTCCCACTCCACCACCGCCCAGCCCGGATAGTCGTACTGCGCCATCTTGCTGAACACCGCCTTGAAATCGATCTGCCCATCGCCCAGCGACCGGAATCGCCCCGGCCGGTCGATCCACGCCTGGTAGCCGCCATACACTCCCGCCCGCCCGCTCGGCCTGAATTCCGCGTCCTTCACATGAAACGCGCGCACCCGCTGGTGATAAATATCCAGAAAGGCCAGGTAATCCAGTTGCTGCAGGATCATGTGGCTCGGGTCGTAAAGAATGTTGGCCCGCACATGCCCGCCAACAGCATCAAGGAACCGCTCGAACGTCGCTCCGTCATGCAGGTCCTCGCCCGGATGCAGCTCGTAACAGACATCCACGCCCGCCTCGTCAAACGCCTGCAAGATCGGCAGCCATCGCCGCCCCAACTCCGCGAACGCCTCGTCGATCAGTCCAGCCGGCCGCTGCGGCCAGGGATAGAAAAACGGCCACGCCAGCGCGCCCGAAAACGTAGCATGCGCGCCCAACCCGAGGTTCCTGCTAGCTTCGGCCGCCCAAAGCAACTGTTGCACAGCCCACTCTTGCCGCCCCTTCAAGTTTCCCGCTAACTCTGCCGGCGCAAACCCCTCAAACAAAGTGTTATATGCGGGATGCTCGGCGACTAGCTGCCCTTGAAGGTGTGTGGATAACTCGGTCACCGCCAGCCCCGCGCGGCTCACCACGCCTAACACTTCGTCGCAGTAGCCTTGGCTCTCCGCGGCCAGCTTCAGATCGAACAGCCGCCCGTCCCAGCTCGGAATCTGCACCCCGGTAAAGCCCAACCCAGCCGCCCATTGCACCATGCCTGCGAGAGTGTTATACGGCGCTTCGTCCCCCGCAAACTGCGCCAGAAAAATCCCCGGCCCCTTGATGGTTTTCATCGCATTCTCCCGCTAAACCTAAGATTATAGAGCCTGTTTCATAACCGTCTCGGAGCGCCTAAAAGCATTCCCTCAGGGGCTAAAGCCCGCGATTCTCTTGCTCCGTATCGGCACGGCTGAAGCCGTGCCCTTTCAAAGCCGGGTTATGAGACAGCTTCTAAAACTCGGCCCAGCTTCCAATCCGATTGCTCTCAATCGCCCGCTCAATAAACCGCATTCCACGCACTCCGGCCACAATCCCCGGCAGCGTCTCCGGCAACGGGATCGCCTTCCCCGCCCGCCACGCAATCAACCCCGAAGCAAACTCGCGATACAACACCGCAAAGGCCTCGATGTATCCCTCCGGATGTCCGCCCGGCAGCCGAGTCACCGCGCGCGCATCCGTCCCCAGATAGCCGCCAGCCGCATGAAGTATCTCCTCCGGCCTATCCAGCCACTTCACCCGCAGTCGGTTTGGATCTTCCTGATCCCAATCGATAGACCCGTTCTCCCCGTACACCCGCAACCGCAGCGCGTTCCGTTCACCCGCCGCTATCTGCGAGGCCATCAGCACTCCGGTCGCGCCGTTCTCCAGGCGCAGCATGGCGTTGCAATCGTCGTCCACACGCCGCCCCGGCACTACCGTTCGCAGCACCGCGTTGATGCCGGTCGCCCTGAGCCCGGTCACATATTCAACCAGGTGAAACGCATGCGTGCCGATGTCGCCAATGCAGCCACCCGGCCCGCTCAGCGCCGGATCCACTCGCCACGCCGCCTGCTTCTGCCCGGCCTTCTCGATCGGCTGGCTCAACCACCCTTGCAGATACTCGACAGCGATCTTGCGAATCGCGCCCAGCCGCCCGCTCGCGCAAATCTCCCGTGCCTCGCGCACCAGCGCATAGCCTGCGTAGGTATGCGTCAGCCCATAAGGCAGCCCGGAGCTCACCACAGCCTTTTCCAGCGCCAGCACCTCGTCGTACGTAGCCGTGGCAGGCTTGTCGCTCATCACCGCAAACCCCGCCTCGAGCGCCGCCTCAGCCACCGGCAAATGAAGATGATTCGGCGTAACGATCACCACGAAGTCAATGCCGTCGGTCCGCTGCCGCTCCGCCCCGAGCATCTCTTCGCAGTTCGCGTATGCCCTGGCCGAATCGATTCCATAGCTCTCGCCGGCCGCCTTCGACCGTTCCGCCGAACTCGAGAAGGCCCCAGCCACCAGCTCGATCTTGCCGTCCAGTTCGGCCGCCATCTTATGCACGGGCCCGATGAATGCACCCGGCCCGCCGCCAACCATGCCCATGCGCAGCTTGCGCTCCACCGTCATAATTTGCTTTCCCCTTCTGCGCCAGCTGTGTGCTCAACCTCTACCAGACCAGTGGCGCCAAACGATATCTAACCCTGTTCCGATACTCCGAGTACCCAACCAGGTTGTCTGCAAGAAACCTCTCCTCATCCACGAGCCGCCAGACAAGAACCATGGTCATCGGGATTAAAGTCAGCAATCCCCACCACGAGCCAAGAGCGAGAGGCACGCCACAAAGAAGAATCAATGCTCCCGCGTACATCGGATGCCGGACGACCGCGTACGGCCCCGTCGATATCACCTTTTGTTCCGCCGCAACCTCGATAATCCCCGACGTATAACTGTTTTCCTTGAAGACCCGAAACACAATAAAGAAGCCAAGCAGCACCAATGCATCCCCGGTTAGCACCGCATACACCGGCACGTGAGACCACCCGAAGCGATGGTCAAATGCCGGCAAGGAAATGGTCCCAGCAAATGCTACCGCCGCAAACATTTGGATGATCTTTTGAGTCGGTTTCTTTTCCGCGATGGCCCCTGCCTTCACCCGCCGCTCAAGCAGGCTTGGGTCATTCCTCATCAAATACAAACTTACCGCCAGCGCCGAACCAAAAAACACGCCAATGAAGATCCAACCCTGCCAATATCTCAAGGTCCACGCTGGAAGAAAGATCAGCAAGCCCACGCACACCAGAAGATTCAAGAGTCCGCCGAATGCCTTCCAATTCAATCCGCTCATCTTTCAGCCGCCGCAGTCTTCCCCAGAAACATTACCACGCCGCACTTGAGACCAGGCATGTCACAACTCAGGTAAGTCGTACGAACGTGCCTCGGTACCGCAGTTGGCACATTTAGACCCTCTCGCCAATCGATTACCGCATTTCCTCCCGGAGGGAGGAGCGAAAATAGCCCAGGGCAAGCGCAGCGCTGCCCTGGGATCGAGACCCAACCAAAGCTGCGCGTCCCGTAGGGCCGCTGCGACCTAAGATCATCGTCTCAATGCCGCCGCGGTGCGTCACAACCTGTTCCCAGCGCAATGCGATAAAGTGTCAAAGAAAGCCGATCCGCACCATGGACAAAATCCTCATTCCCGATTCACCTCGCCGCTGGGACTGCCTGAGCCTGGGCGAAGTCATGCTCCGCTTCGATCCCGGCGCGAGCCGCATCCACACCACGCGCCAGTTCCAGGTCTGGGAAGGCGGCGGCGAATACAACGTGGCCCGCGGATTGCGCCGCTGCTTTGGCCTGCGCACCGCCATCGCCACAGCCCTGGCCGACAACCCCGTCGGCCGCCTGGTCGAAGACCTCATCCTTCAGGGCGGGGTCGATTATTCCCTGCTCAAATGGATTCCCTACGACGGCGTGGGCCGCACCGTCCGCAACGGCCTCAACTTTACCGAGCGCGGCTTCGGCGTCCGCGCCGCCGCCGGCTGTTCTGATCGCGGCCACACCGCTATCAGCCAGGTCAAGACCGGGGACTTTGATTGGCCCGTCATCTTTGGGCCCGAGAACGGCGCAAGGTGGTTCCACACCGGCGGCATCTTCGCAGCGCTCTCCGCTTCCACCGCCGAAGTAGCCGCCGAAGCCATGGATGCTGCCCGCCTCCACGGAACGCCAATTTCCTACGACCTCAACTTTCGTGACTCGCTCTGGAAGTCCATCGGCGGCAAAGCCAAGGCTCAGGAAGTGAACCGCGAGCTGGTCCGCAAGGTCGATCTGCTGCTCGGCAACGAAGAGGATTTCTCCGCCATGCTGGGCGTCCACATCAAGGGCGTCAGCGAGGATTTTGCCGAGCTGCCCATCGCCGGCTACGAAGAGATGTTGCGCGAAGTCGCGGCTGCCTATCCAAACCTCAAGCTCATCGCCAGCACTCTACGCACCGCACAAACCGCCAGCCGTAACGCCTGGGGAGCGATTGCGCTCTACGAGGATCAGATCGTCCACGTCCCCCAGCGCGAGATCGACATCTTCGACCGTGTGGGCGGCGGCGACAGCTTTGCCTCCGGCCTCATCTACGGTCTTCTCGAAGGAAAGCCCATCGAATGGGCCGTCCGCTGCGGCGTAGCCCACGGCGCTCTCGCCATGACCACCCCCGGCGACACCAGCATGGCCACGCTGGCCGAAGTCGAACGCATCATCAAAGGCGGGTCAGCAAGAATTGCCCGATAGGCCGCATCGTCCGCTAGCCCGCACCAAATTGAGGACAGACTGCCCGAAACCAGCCCTCGGAGTCAACGAAGAGAGTGAAACTTGCCTCAACGCGCGCTTTCGGCGATACTTAGTTGTTGAGTCTCGTGTGGCCGGGCAAGCTTGCCTGGCCGTTTATTTGGCCATGCGCGCTTGAGCAACACCGCCGCAGGCCAAGAAGAACCCGAAAAGATCCGGGGCTCCCGCGGACAGGCGGGTACCCTCTGGGTGGTCCGTGGGGTGGCAAAGCCCCCAACAGAGCACAGAAAGTTGAAAGGAACCGTATCGCCGTGGTGATGATTCGTTTGGCGCGCTTTGGCGCCCGCAAGCAACCCTACTATCGCATTGTGGCCATCGAGAAGGACCGCGCCCGCAATGGCCGTTCGATCGAGGTGGTCGGCACCTACAACCCCCGCACCAACCCCGCCACCGTCGACCTGAAGCACGAGCGCATCGCTTACTGGCGCAGCGTCGGCGCCCAATTCTCCACCATCGTTGAAAAACTGGTGGCCAAGAATCCGGCTACCGCAGCCGGCGAGGCGCCTGGCGAAACCCCCGCCGTAACCCCGGCCGCGACTCCGGTTGAGACGCCCGCCGAAACGCCCTTGACTCCTGTCGAAGCCTGATCCACGGTTGCTCTGCCCGCGCCTCCTAGGAGGCGTTCACCGCCGGATATGCGGAATTTTGTCCCTCTGCCTACTGATTTGCTGACAGCGATGGGTGTGTGCTGTTACGATTCGCGCACAGATTCAAGTCGCTATTTCTTTGACATATAAGGTCAGAGGCACGAGCATGACCCAAAACGCTATGGTCGCACCAACGTCAGTCGTCGAACTGGTCCGCGAAATCGCACAAGCCCTCGTGGATGAGCCTGAAGCCGTCGATGTGCAAACCGTTGACCGCGAGGAGAACACCGTCCTCAAGCTTCGGGTTGCGCCTCAGGACGTGGGAAAGGTCATCGGCAAGCAAGGCCGCACCGCCCGCTCGGTACGCACCATTCTGGGCGCCGTCAGCATGAAGCTGCACCACCGCTTCACGCTCGACATTCTGGAAGAAGACGATTAAGCCCCGCAAGGGCAAGGGCGCCACATCATCCGGCAAATCCCGGAGGCCGCGTTGACCTTGTCTGACGCATCTCAAGGTGAACTGAGAGAGCAATGGGTCTGGCTGGCCCGCATCCGCCATCCCCAGGGCCGCAAAGGCGAAGTCTTCGCCGACATACTCACCGATTTCCCTGAGAAATTCGCCGACCGCCGCCGTTTGTGGCTGCTCGCCGAGGAGAATCCCAAGAAGGCTTACGCGATCGTCGCCGAACCGAATCCGGTGAAGGGTGCGGGCTTTAGCCCGTACAAAACCCCAGCACAATCTTCGCGGGCTTTAGCCCCTGAGGCATTTTCTTCCGCCGTATCCCCGCGCGAAATTGAACTCGTGGCCCATTGGCCTCATAAAGGCGGCATCGTCCTTCACTTTTCCGGAATAGATTCCATCTCCGCCGCCGAAGCCCTCAATGGCCTCATCGTAGCCATTCCACTGGCCCAGCGAGCCCCACTCTCCGGCGACGAGGTTTACATCGCCGACCTTTTCGGCTGCACCCTCTTCGACGTAGCCAGCACCCGCCCCGTCCTCATCGGCGAAATCGAAGATGTCGACCGCACCGCCGGCCCCGTTGCCTTGCTGGTTGTCCACGGCGCATCCGGCGAAGTCCTGATCCCCTTCGCCAAAAGCTATCTTCGCGCCGTCGACCTCGCCGCCAAGCGTATCGAGATGGCCCTTCCCGAAGGCCTCGCCGACCTCAACACCCCAGAAAAAAGCTGAGATCAAAGCCACGATTTGATTGCATTGTCATTGAACAGTACGGGATTCAGCCGGCACAAAAACCGGGCAAAATCTTCGTCGGCGTCAGCTCCCGAAGGTTTGGTTCGCCTCTCACTCCTGCTGCGCATTCTTGTTGGCCATGGTCGCGTGCCCATACATGTCGAACAATGGCACCACCCTCTCTAGCCAATGCAGATGCAGCCGGTGCGCACCGTACATCAGGCCAACCTTCCCGCACTCCCATAGAGTGGCTTGACCGGTCATTCCGGGCCAGCCATTTCTCACAAAGGGCCTAGAAAATGGATTCCCCTCCTGCCCACCTGCATGGAGATTCCGCGCCGTCGTTATGTCATCGGCGGTCTGCGACAAGGCGTCTGCGGTCAGCAGCGCGATGTTAATCGTGTCAAAGAACCTGTGATTCAATTTCGCGTGCAGGTTCACCGGGGTCCACCCAATCGGTTTTCCAATGCTCCAGTAGGCTCCAGCCTTCACCTCGTCGTTGGTTGTCCATCCCGAGCCGTAACACGGATAGCACAATCCACCCGCAAACATGTGGTACTTGATCAATACTTCGTCGGTCTCCACACGAAGGTGAACGCGCGGCGATGGGCTATATTCCACGCCAGCGCCCGTTTCAACCACGAAGTCGCTGACCGAACCATATGCCGTGCCGGTTTTTCCAGTTCATGACGCCCGGGCTCACACGAGCAAAGACGCCCCATCGGCGCGCTCGCGATTCGATCCTGACACCGGCAAGGAATTCCGAGATGCCCCCGCTCGCCACCGGCGCAATCGCCGAGGGGTTGGACGGATCCCCAACGGTGGTCGGTGGCATGCTCCGCATCGTAACGAAGCTGGAATCAAGTGCGAAATGCCGATTGAGGTTCAGAGCAATACCAGCCCCCTTGCCAAAGTGATCGCAATCCTTCTGTCCCCACTCGCAGCCAAAAAGACCGACGTACGATGTCTGCCCGCCGATCTCGAAGCGCCGGACGCTGGTGTCCGGCGGGCTGTCGGCTGTCCAAGCGGCTCGATCCTGCCCGAACAACAGAGGCGTCAAAAGAAAAATGGCAAGAAGACCGGCGAACCCGAACAGACATCCGTTCCCGAGCCCGAAACCGGTCGTACATCGCACGAAGTGGCTCCTCCAATCCCTTTCATAGGATTCGCCGATCCCGGACCGCCTTTGCGAAGTCTTGAATTTGGAATCGCTCAGCGAATGGGAATTCCCAGCCTTGAATGGTACGGAACTCAGTCGCAGAGGGAATGTGCACACACTCTCCGCTCTACTGAAACGCCAGCGGCCTCCAAGCGCCGGCATCCTTCAACGCCAGTTGAATCGGCCGCGGCGGCCCCTTCGGCGGAACCGTCACCTCAATCCAAAGCTCCTGCCCTGCCTTCAACGGCGACGGAATTGCCGCGTGTTCCGGAATGTAAAAATCCACAGGCGTTTCGAGCCGCAGGTTTTCGCAAGACGACCCCGGCCACGCGGCAACCATCTGGCTTCCCGGCGGCATCGGCTGCACGTTCTCACTATCCGGAATCCGCAGCGCCACCAGCTTGTTGCCTTCGACCTTGATCGTTGCCGGAAACCGCACCGCCTGGGCCGCATTGACCGAGAAGCGCGCTCCCACCGGCAAGCCGTCCACATTCCTCGGCATCCTGGCTTCCTTGGCCGACGGCAGCGTGCTCTTGCATCCATCCACGATCAGTTGCTCGCTCAAATAGCGTCCGCGCATCACCATCTCCGGATCGTAGACAATCGTGCGCGTCCACACCCGCGGGCAACTCCAGCGTTGATGAAGATACTTGGCGGCAATCAGCGAGACGACCGCCAGTTGAATCACCAGCAGTGCGATCGATGCCCCGGAAAGAGTAATTTTGCCCAGCCTCATTGCGCCTCCTTCAGAAGGTCTGCCGGCGTTGCCATGCCGTTCTGTCCCATGTGCCCGATCAGCCTTCGCCGCATCCGTTCTAGAGCCCACCCGCCGGCCAGAAACAGCACACCTAGGCCGATCAGCCCCAGCGAGCGGCCCACCTTGTCCCAAACGTCGCTGAAGTAGAACCAGCTCACCGCGATGGCAAACCCCACCATCCCCAGGTTCACCAGCGCGCGCGAAACCTCATGTACGCCCCACCAAATGATGAAGACTGCGAAGGCCGTAACCAGGGCGTGAGCCATCAGGTTAGGCACCGGGTACGAGTATGTCTGGTGGTATACGCCATTGTCGAAGTGCTGCGTCCGGATCTGCATGCACCACGGCAGCGCGATCGCCAACACCAGCGCCACAAACGTCGGCAACATGCTCTTCCACAGCCGGAACAGCGCAATGGTCAGCGGCAGCACCGCAATGTACGTCCAGCCCCACATCCGCGTCCCGAAGCCGAGGTAGGTCTGCGTGCCCCACGCGCGCCAGCCTTCCAAATCCATGCCGATCCCAACCAGCAAAGCAATCGCCGCCGCCGCAAACAAAACTCCCTGCACCGCCTTGCGTTTCGACCCCAGAAAGAACGTCAGGTAAAGCACAGCCCATACGATCAGGAACCGCCCCAGATATACGTTCTCGCCGATATGCCCGTCGGCCGCAAACGCAAGCTCGCTGAAAAGCCACGCCGGAAACAACAGCAGCGTCAGAATCTGCTGCGCCTCGTCCCGCAGCAAAATCCACCCCGCCACCGCCGCAATCGCCCACAGCAAAACCGCTCCCGGCCAATGCTCCTGAATATTGAATATCTGCCCCACCAGCGCAATGGCCGCGCCCGTCGCCACCGTGCCCACGGCGTGCAGCGCGGTCGAGAGCCCGTGATAATGCTCGCGCGCCCAGCCGCCGCCTAGGTGAAAGACCGCCACCATCGCGATCACCAGCAAATAGCGCTCGCCGGGGCCAATCTCGTCCCAATGCGCCGAGACAAACAGCACCACTCCGCAGGCCAGCAGAATGGCTCCCAGAATCAGCGCCACAATGCCTTGCCAATGCAACCCCGCCGGGCGCACCTGTTCCGATTCAAAAGCGCGAATGCGGCTCGCAGCCTCCGCATCCAGGACGCCGGCCTTTTGCCAGCGGTTTAGCAACGATTCTTGGTCAGCCATGGCAGTTGGCCAACATTAGACCACATCCAGCAATTCGCTGCCGTGACAGGTAATCGGTAGCTTTGAAGGGCAAACGCAAGAATGATTCTTATTGCTGTTGTTGGTCCCATCTCCTTGCAAAAATGGGGCACCGCCCTCGTCTTCCCGGAGGGAAGATACGAAAGTAGCCCAGGATGGAGCGCAGCGCAATCCTGGGTCAGCGTCGCGGCCACGTTCCTGCGCCCCGGAGGGCCGCACCGAAGGCCTTCATCGAGCACCGAACCATGTTCATGCGACTGGCCCGCCGTCTATCATGGATTGTTATGCGCTTCGAAATCCTCACCATCTTCCCCGGCTTTTTCTCAAGCATCTTCGAGAATGGAATCCTGCGCCGTGCGCTGGCCGAAGGCCTGGTCGAAGTCGCCATCAACGATCTGCGCAACTTTACCCACGACCGCCATCGCACCGTCGACGACCGTCCCTTCGGCGGCGGCGAAGGCATGGTCCTCAAGCCAGAACCCCTCGCCGAGGCCCTCGCCGCGCTCGGCATCGAACCCAAATCCACAACGCAGCCCGTGGAAAAGCTCGACATTTTGAATGCGGAAAGCCTCGACGCTTTGAAAGGGAAGAGCCTGGATGCTTTGAAAGGGAAGAGCCTGGATGCTTTGAAAGTGGAACAGCTCGATGCTTTGAAAGGGCACGACTTTAGTCGTGCCATAAGCGCAACCAAGGAAGCCTCGGCTTTAGCCGCCGAGGGAACCCTGAAGGGTACGGGCTTCAGCCCGTACATTGATGCCAAAGAAACGATTGGGGCTTTAGCCCCGGGCCGGCTGCGAACCCAAGTCATCCTCCTCTCCGCCCAGGGCCGTCCCTTCACCCAGCCAATCGCCCGCGAGCTGGCCGCGCTCGACCGCGTGGTCCTCATCTGCGGCCGCTACGAAGGCGTCGACGAGCGCATTAACCAGCTCTACTGCGATATGGAGCTGTCCATCGGCGACTACGTCCTTAGCGGAGGCGAACTGGCCGCCGCCGTCGTCATCGACGCAACCATGCGCCTCATTCCCGGAGTACTCGGCAACGAAGCCTCCGGCGAGTTTGAGAGCTTTGGCGTCGCCGACGCTGAAATCACCACAGCCGAAGACGGTGTCCCCCGATCCCAGCACGGCTCCGGCGGCCTGCTCGACTACCCCCACTACACTCGCCCCGCCGAGTTCGCCGGACTCCGCGCTCCGGATGTGCTGCTCAACGGCGACCACCTTCAGATTCGCCGCTGGCGCCGCGAGCA
>Ga0326727_10004557_pt1 | contig 41372 bp, 49 predicted proteins | sample MB2enrmetagenome_FD_207643 | JGI IMG/M metagenome (GOLD analysis project Ga0326727, IMG submission 207643) | Lab enriched peat soil microbial communities from McLean, Ithaca, NY, United States - MB29MY | ecosystem: Environmental > Terrestrial > Soil > Wetlands > Peat | place: USA: New York...
AAAGAACGAGCGCAATCTGCAGAAGCGCTGATTTCCGTGAATTCTATCAGAAAAAATCGACGAAACTTCTTAGAAGCATGGAAGACCCCTTACAAACAATAGTTCAGAAAATCTTCAAAAATTAGCACGCTTTCGCGACAGCGTTCTATTGAGGTAAGAATCAGTCACTTTCTTCCATCCCAACAACCAGATGAGGACAAGACCACCCGATGCCACAACTCTAGCTGTTTGTGTCGCTACCCTCGCAGCCAAAGATGCTGTTCCGAAGTTAATCTCAACCGCGCCCTTTGAAATGACGAATGTAATGCCCAGTAGGAAGAGCCAAACGAAAACCTCTATCGCTGCTAAAGGAAGTAATTGCTTCATTTGACTGCCACCGTTATCCAGTATGTCGCAACCGCTAGGATAGAGGAGATCGCAGTTAGGATCATCATCGATCGGACAATTTGCCTCTCGCCTAAAGGCCCAGAAGCTAAGATTAGACGTGTGAGGGTGACAGGCGCGCCTTTCTCCGTGCTTGCCTCCAACAATCCATTGTCCAGAAGCTTTGTGGGTCGTTGAAGAATCTCTCGCCTTTCACGCAAACCGCGTACGGAAGCGAGCCCATAGAATGCGTTCATGATGTGGGGGATCAATGCCACCAAGAGTACAGCCTCCAACCTTCCGAGAATCGCCAAAGCCCCGACTGCAGCTCCAACCGAGAGGCTCCCCGTGTCCCCGCCGAACACCTTGGAAGGGAATCGATTGAAGTAGTAGAAAGCAAGCATCGCCGCGAATAGTATTGCAGCAAGAGATCCGATCTGCACATTGCCTAAGAAGAACAGAATTCCTGCAGCTGTTATTGCAATTATAGCGACTGTACCTGGCATTGCGCCATTCATTACGTCCATCATGTTAATCGAATTGGAGGTAACTGCTATGGCGATTGGTATCAGAAGTGGGTATACGATGGTAAGCCTAACCACACCAACGAACGGTATCTCAGGAAACGGAACGTACGCTCGGAGGGCGATGATCGGTATACTCGCTAGGGCCGTGAGTACCGGCTTGGATCTCGCCCCTAGAGGATGTATGTCGTCAACAACACCAATTGCCCCTGCTATTAGGACCGTCCCTAAGAATGCGGTTAACGCTCGGATCGCTGCAGGGAACACGATAACGCAAGCCAGTACGCCGACGACTAAACCTATTATTATCGCTAGGCCGCACATTTCTGGTACTTCATTCTTGGCCAGCTTGTGAACATCTTTGCCCGTAATTCCGCGGGCTCTCATGGCTTTGGCAACTATCGGCGTTGCCGCGAAGGTCGCGATGAAAGTGACAATGGATACGAAACCAACGGTCGTCGGTTGCAGAATGTCAAGCATGTTCTCTGCAACTCTTGATGATGGCTGACAATTTTATCTTGTAATCATTCACGATTCGAAGCGCTTTGCCTTTCGTGGGCGCTTCCGCCAGAATTCTAAAGACTGGTTCAGTCCCGCTGGGCCGAATTAGTATCCAAGATCGTGGCGGTATCCAAACTTTGATTCCGTCGATATCCAAGACTTTGCCTTTATGAGGAAGGTTGCGAATTCCTTCCGCCACTTCTCCCTTTATTGGATCGGGACATGGGATCTTGTCTTTGATGATGTATGACTTCGGCAGCTTGGAAATCAGGTTTGATAGCGGTTTTCTCGCTTCAGCGAGTATTCTGTAGATCCAAGCTGTAGTTATTCCTCCGTCACGTGCTGCGACGTGTGGAGAGTAGAAGATGCCTCCGTTATCTTCTCCTCCGAGCTTCGCGTTAATCTTCAGCATCAAGTTTGAAACATATACGCTCCCAACAGGGGTATAGACTACCTCCCCGCCGTACTTCTCGGCTATTTCTTCGATCACCTGAGAGGAGCTTATCGGGGTGACAATTTTCTGACCGGGATAATTTTGCAGGAAATCTTCAACGACCAGTGCGAAAGTATGGTCACCCCAACATACCAATCCGTGCTCGTCCAGGAACACGGCCCTGTCCCCATCCCCGTCGTGTGCCACACCGAAATCTGCGTGAAGGCTCGCCACAATTCGTGACGTCTCGCGGAGGTGTTCGGGAGTCGGTTCGGGTAACCTACCTGGGAATCTTCCGTCAATCGTGCCGTTGACAATCGAAACCTGACCGCCCAGTTTCTCGATGATAGTTGGTGTCGAGAGAACGCTGACAGCATTTGCCGTGTCAACGATTACCTTCAGGTTTGCGTGTCTCGGCACGCCGACATTCTCTAGGATCGATTTGATATAGCCTGTGAATTTCTCAGATACCGGGAGTGGTGGTTTGATCTCGTTCCAAGCAGCCAAATTCAGTTTTGATTGGAAAAAGATCTGTTCAATCTTCATTTCCTCTTCGTGAGGAAGTTCCACTCCGCGATTTCCCATAACTTTCATGCCATTATATTCAGGTGGATTGTGACTAGCCGTAATCATGATACCTCCCTTCAAGCCCCAGTCTTTCGTCAAGAACTGCAAGCCGGGTGTAGTTATCATGCCTAAGTTCCAAACCTGGCATCCGACGCTCGCCAGTCCAGAACAGACTATTTCCAAGAAGAGAGGGCTTGAAACGCGACCATCACACCCCACCGTCAAGTCTGCACCTCGGAAGTAAGTCCCCGTGGACTGGGCTAGTTTCAGGGCAAGTTCACTAGTCATCTCTTTGTTGACAATGCCCCGGAAGCCGTTTGTCCCGAAGAGTTTCCTTCCCTCTGACATTTGGGATCACATCACATGGGCCGATGCTCTAACGTTATTGTTAATCTCCTTGTAAGGATGAATTATGGCTCCTGACCCAATTCTAACTCCGTCCGCAATCCTCACGCTAGACGAAACGACACATCCTGGTCCAATCTTAGCTCGTTTACCGACGTTGACGTCATTTGCTAAGATTGCTCCCGATACTGACGAGTGTTCACCGATATTCACTCGGTCAAATAGTATTGATTCCGAGACTCTTGCACCTTTTGCGATCGAACTGTTGTTCCCGAGCAAAACTTTGGGACCAACGGAGGCCTCATCACTCACTCTCGAATTTTCTCCGATGAAAACCGATTTTCGAAGCGAAACGTCTTGGGCTTCTCTTCTTCCGTGCTGTTCGGAAGTATGCGCTGAATCGAGGAGCATTGCAAAGTTGGCCTTTCGGAAGTCAATGAGGTTGCCTATGTCAAACCAGTGGCCTGAAAAAGGAAATCCGCAGAGCTTTCCTTCCTTGGCAAGAGGCGGGAATATCTGTCTTTCAAGCGAAACTTTCTGATCAGGGGGGATCATTTGCAGCACATCTGGTTCGATGAGATAGATTCCGGCGTTGACAAGGCGGCTCGGTGCCTCTCTTTGCTTGGGCTTCTCGACGAAGCGACGGATTCGGTTTTCGGCGTCCAGTTGAACTACGCCGAACCTGGTCGGGTTCTTCACTTCGCGGAGTGCGTCTGTGATCAGTGCTTTTTTCTCTTTGTGTTGTTTGAGCATCTCGCGAAGGTCGATCTGGGCGATTACGTCGCCGTTCATTGCGATGAATGTTTCATCAATTCTCGTGCTAGTCGAGGCTAATTTTATCGGCCCCGCTGTCCCAAGTGGTTCGGTTTCAAGGGAATATTTTATGCTCATTCCCTTGTATTCCGACCCGACGTGGCGCTGTAGGGTCTCCGCCAAATAATTCACGCCGAGAATCACTTCGTCCGTTCCAAGGCTCTTGAGTAGATCCAAACTCCAGTAAATCATCGGCTTGTCAAAAACTGGAAAGAGCAATTTAGGCAGGGCGTAGCTAATCGGCCGGAGCCTGGTTGCGAACCCTCCGGCAAGCACTATCCCCTTCAAATCAGTTCACGCCCCCTTGACCTCCGAACAGAAGCATATTTCTCCCTATTTGTACTTCGGAGGAGAGCTCGGAAATGAAGGGAACATACACTATTGTTGTGCGATGCAAAGACGCAAGCTATTCAAGGTTCGGCAGCTTAGGGAAAGCCAGGTTGGAGAAGGGTCACTATCTCTACACGGGATCAGCATTGGGACAAGGCGCTGTCTCGCTGGAGAATAGGATCGAGAGGCATCTGAGGCGTCAAAAGAGGCTGTGGTGGCATATCGACTACCTCACCTCGCACCCCCAGTGCAAAGTCACGGGGGCTGTGTATGTTGTCTCTGATAACCGTTTGGAGTGTAAGGTCAACGGCTCAGTATCAAAGGAGCTAAAAGTTTCGCCGGTCCTGTTCAAGATTGGAGCAAGCGATTGTAATTGTGACGGGCATCTGCTTGGGCCCGCGCGTCGTTTGAGTGAATACGCCTTGATGAGGCGGTTGGAGTCTGTCTACGCCAAGTTCGGAATGCCGCGGTCGTACGTCGTGAATGTATAATTCAGATTGACTGTGCCTCTTCCCATCTCTTTTGAAAAGCGTCTCGGAAGATTCTGATGAGGCCTTGGTTTTTTGTGTAGTTTGGGCGGAAGTAAACCGGGCGCGGGACGTCGCTCTTCTTGGTTGCCCAAACTACGAAGACGAGTTCTTGGTCGTCCACAAGTGTTCCCCTAACTGGGTACCATTCTTCGGCACAGTGACGCACCTGTATGCCGAGCCCTCGGAGTTCTTTCGCACGTAGCTCGGTGGAGGAATCTTTCACCATCATCAAAACCTTCATGCTGACTCGACGGTCGTGTGCCTGGAAGATGGATTCTCGAACTTTTTCGTACCATCCGAAGGTTTCAGCGAAGATAGACACCTCCCGAGTCGCGTTCCCAAGAATTTGTGCGGTTCGGAGTTCCATATCTGGTAGATCTCGCAGAGGTTCGATGATCTCTTCCGGCCTTATTCCGAGCCTGTTCTCCCAATATATGGGCTCCAGGAGTTTTTCAAGGTCGAGTGCGATCGATGTCTCCTGGGACACCTGATCGTCTATAGCTTTCTTTCTTTGATCGAGTATCTTTCGCAGAACTAGACGCGGTTGAACCACCTCAACCCTGTTACTGGAGATCTTGACAAGGCCCTTGTCTGAAAGAGACTTCAAGGCGTTTTCAGCAATCGGCGCAGGCATACCAAACGCCGTCACCACCTTTTCCACCATCTCTCCACCCGGTTGCGAGAGCAGTTTCAGATACACCTTAGATTCACCAGCCGCCAAGCCCAAGGACTGGAGAAGCTTCACTTCCTTACCGTCGTCAAACATACCTCTCAACTCTCAAAGAGTTCTCGAACTGACTGTTTCTGTTGCGTGGATCAGGACTTATAACATTTAAGATTTGAATTCAACGTCCATCCCTCAGACAATGCGGTTTCAGCTCTCTGCCCATTTCGCTTTGAATAGCGCTAGCGAGAAGAAGACAAGTGCGTTCAGTTCGGAGTAGCTTGGAAAATCGTTCGTGGGGATTGATGTCGATTATCAGTAGGGCTCAATGTATTATTGGATGAAGGTTGTTTCGAATATGCAGTATCGGCTGCCTGTGGAGACGCAGGTCAGTTCCGAATGGGATTGAGCTTTCTTCCCGAAGTAAGCCTCCAAGAATCCGGATACGATACCGCTCTCCACATAGCATGTTGGCTTGACCGATGATCGTTCGTACGATGACGGTGTTCCAGTAATCCGTAGAGTGAACGTGATTTTTCCGTCGCGTGTTTCCTTGTCGAAAGCTTCGCACCTACCCCATCCCCGAACTGTGAGGACGCCGTCAAGAACTGGCCCTAAGTCGGATTCAGATTTGATGGCTTCTCGACTATAATCGTAGGTAATCCGACCCATCTCGTTGCCTATCTGATATAGAACTACCCCGCCCACTATGGCTCCCACAACGGAAGTAAGTCGGCTCTCGAATGCCTGGAATGTCTTCAGCCTGAACGTTACCAGTCGTTTACCTTCTTCAACAACCCAGCCCTTCTCTCTGTCCCTCGTAATCACGGGACCATCTTTCTGGGATTCCATAATCACTGCTACAAACCTCTGAAACGCTCATAGATGGCAAGGCCAAAACAAACGTAGCTAAATTCAAAGAAAAGTTCCAACGGGTGCCCGTCATAATAGGTTCCGATCGCTGTGAGGTAGCTAAACAGAATATCCCCGACGGCCATCAGTAGTGCTCCTGCAAACAACCAGTAAAAGCCTCGCGCCATCCTACCGCCCCAGAAAAGCAAGATACCCATTATCGATGCAAACAAGAGCGCTATGTCCAGCATTGGATAAGCGAAACCTACGAGATTTCTGATCACATCAGTGGACAGTTTAAGGACCGGCATAACGAGACCTTCAACAACCAATCCTACAGCCAGAACCGAAACGAGCGAGCTGACGAGCAAGCTCCGTCTATCTATGGCGGATTTGAAGGGTGAGATAAAGGCGAGCATGCCTATGAGGACGAATGGGTAGGCTGCTAACCAGAAAATATCAGCCAACGATGGGTAGGGAATTGAAATGCCCAGAACGAGCGCGTAGATGCTCCACGTAGATTCACCGAGAGACCAAAACAGGAAACCGACTAAGAGGAAACTGTCCACTCGTGCAAACCATTTGTCGCCGTGAAACCTTCTGAATGAGAAGGCTGCCATAAGAAGCGGAATGAACGAGAAAGCAGCTTCAACGGTATTCGATAAATCGTATAGCCAACCTGGAAACGGTTGCAAGAGCGCGTAAAGCAAGGTAACGAGAGCGCAGGCGCAAGCTGCCAGAACGTAGCCCCGCCGTAAATGCCTCAAGAATCGCACCAGATGGCTTAGTGTCAGCAGTCGGTCGGCTTCTCAGTTGTTCTTGAGTTTCACGGAACGTGACAAGAAACAGGGCACGGGAAGGCGCAACCATGGCTACCCTTTTTGACGTGATAAACATCACCGTGTACACGACAGTTGTCAGTTGTGATTGACTTGTAGTACGAATCGTCTCGACCTCTTCTGGGAAAAGATCATCCACGAAAAATCTAAAGCCAGACCGCGTGTTCTTGTGGCGAGGTGTGAATTCTGCAGACCAAGTGTCTGCTGGCAATCGCTTCAGGTGCTGCTGTCGCTGTTTTCTATGCCGCTGTCCAAGCAAGCCCAATTCGCATCCTCTCAACAGACGTGTTATTCCTTTTCGTGTCGTGCGTTTGCGTGTTCTTTGCCATGCGTGTTCTGATGAGATGGGGCGTTTGGGCCAGGTTTGGGACCCTATACTTCGGTCTGTCCCTGGGTGTTGCTCTCACGGCCGTCGGAAATGCAGTTGAGCTCGGAAGCGTACTTTTTGGAGTAAGGTACGGCTATCCATCCCCCGTAGATATCCTAGATGTGGTGGGTGGCTTGGTGATTGTTCTTGGCCTTTTTCCATTTCTATATAGTCTGAGAGCTAATCTGAGCCGAAATAGGATTTTGTTTTTCTTTGTTGGCGCCTTGTTTGTGATGGGTTCTGTTAGTTTCTACATGTTTCAATCGGATTCGTGGTCTGCAAGCTTTGGATTCGCAGATCTCGTTTCCTTAGTATTTCCAGGTCTCGGAGTAATCGGTGTCATACTCTCTTTCTTGTTGTATCTCGCTCTTGTGGGCAGTGGCAGTTCCAAGCCCTGGTTTGCGCTCGCGCTTGGAGCATTGTTCTTTTCCGCAGGAAGTATCGCGTACGGTATCGCGACAATGAGAGGGTGGTATTATGTGGGCAATCAGCTTGAGATTCTATGGGATTGGGGATACATCGCACTTACGTTAGGTTTCGAGCTTGAGAAGAAGGCGCTCGATAAGTATGAGACATGACACGAAATGCCCATCACCCCAAGCTTACTGAGAGGTCTTCAGCCACACGAAGAATGTGCTTCGACGTATCAACAGGAGCTCCCTTGAAAGCTCGGGCTCGCAACGTGTTTTCCATTCGGCCTTCGATCTCTTCTGTTCTGAGCTCAAAGACTCCGTCGGCGCTTGTCATCACTGACGTGTACAGGGCGTCAGAATGGATTCCGCGGACAAATCCGTCAATTACGATCCTCCCTCTTGTAACAAACCTAGAAATCCATGTTCGATAGAACTTGAGGAAACTCTTTTCGTCAGACGCCTCCACGACCTCGGAGACGTTGTCGAACAGCCTAACGCTTCCTGGTGTCCACTGGTCGAGAGACTTGCTTGAGATTAGGCTAATATCCGATATGTTGAGGGATGGGAAGTAATACTTCTCACTCGATTTGCGCCCAGTCTTGAAGGTGAATGCGTCAGAAAGAACGAGGCGCTCGTCCGTCTCGAAGGGAGACGTGTCTAAACCATGCCGACGGAAATTATCACGAAGGTCTGACAATTGTCTCGAGGTTGAGATGTAAAGCACCTCGGTTCCCTTTCGAAGCATTCCGGCCACCATACTCAAAATGAGCATCAACCATTGGGAGTCCGCGTCGAACATGAAAACAAGAACCTGTCCAGCTTTCACAGGTCGGTGCAGGAGTTGCCCAACGACGGGCAATTCAACTTCCACATTACTGTCAGGCTTGGCGGTCAAATCAAGCTCTCAACTGCCTTGTAGAATGGGAACTCCTCGGTGACATCCAGAGATTTGGAGGAATTGTGTATTTCGGTTATTCGTCTGTGTCTTACCAGTCCGGGCATCCTAAAATTGAACCGTAGTCGTCCCTCCTTGGAAAGCACAGTCACTCAACTAACTGTGCCCTGCCAATCTAGTTCACACAGAGAGAGAAAGAGAAAGAGAAAGGAGAAAGAGCGATGGTGGACCGGGCGGGATTTGAACCCGCGACCTCCCGCATGCCAAGCGGACGATGTGGTCGCATCGTTTCTTAGCCTACGATGCTCATACCAGGCTGATCTACCGGCCCACTAATCGGAGAACTTTCCACGTGCGGCTAAAAACCTTCGTGCAGGTCCGAAACCGAAACGACGAACGACTAGAAGAGAAATGCGTATTCAAGATACACGAAAACCCCGCTAGAAAGTCCATCTGTCGAAGCCGCGTATCTTGAGAGTGGACTGTACACATATGGACCGCACGACAAAGAGCTATCTAGCACCGGTATCCATCCTCCGTAGAAAATGCCATTGATCAATCGCGCGACCCGAATGTTATTGATGGCTTTCCTCATGTTCACCCTCTTGACGGTCGCGCTGAATGCTTTCGAATCGGCCGAGGCTCAAGCGGCGTTCGATTTCAGCGTGACTCTAAATGGATACTCTCTTTCGGTGGCGCCGAACCATGAAGGATACGTTCAGGTAACCGTTTCTTTAGTTTCTGGGTTGCCTCAAAATGTCACATTGACAGCGGGGGTTTCACCCCAGGATGGCGAGGTTTCCGGATCCTTCGCTCAACCCTCAGGGAACCCGCCCTTCTTGACTACCCTTATCGTCAGCGTTATGGCCGCTCCACCAGGCAAGACGTATACGATTACTGTTACGGGCGCTGCCCAGGGACTGACGCGTCAAGCGCCTCCCCTTGCGGTAATAATTAGTTGCCCCCAAGTGTCCTGTCCGAAGCCGCATGTTGACTGGACGGACAAGACATCCTACTTCCAAGGAGAATCAATCCAGTTCAAAGGGTCAGGATTCTACACAGGAGACGCAACAGCTTCATGCCTGACAACCAACAACAACGCCACATCCGTATGCCAGAACCAACCCGCGGCTAACGCCCAAGGGGACGTTACAGGTTCAATGCAGGTAACATCGAAAATATCGACCGGCCCACAACAATTCTACCTTGAGGATCTAACAAACGACCAACAATCCGCTAAAGTAGCACTTACCATTCTTCAGACACCTCCGCTTCTCACCACAACATTTTCTGGACAAGGTTCGGTTTCGCCAAATTGCCCATCGGGCTGTCCAGAATCGGTTGGGCAGACTTTGAATGTTACTGCCACTCCAGCCGCAGGCTGGACGTTCTCTGGCTGGAATATGACTGGAGCCGGTTGTATGGGCGGACTCAATTCCAACCCGTGCGTATTCACGATGCCAAACAACCCAGTTTCTGCCAACGCCTATTACGTTCAATATCAAACTTTAACCACATCATACACGGGGCAAGGGGCCATCTCTCCCTCTTGTGCCTCTGGCTGTCAAGTGAGTGTTGGATCCACTATCTTAATCACCGCTACCCCAGCCGCCGGGTGGGTAATCTCAGGTTACCGGCTGACGATCGGAATCTCTTGCGCCCCTCAAATTGGATACACTTGCGCCTTTACAATGCCCAGTTATCCGGTGTCTTTCCAAGTGACATTCGCGGAGACCACGACTACCACCAAAACAACCGTCACTAGTACTTACTCGGCGACAACCTCTGTGACAAGCATATCCTCAATCGAAAGTACAGTCACATCGACAACGACAACGGTTGCGCAGTCCACCATACAGGTAAGCGGAACGCAAACAACAACAGTAGTCTATTCAACAGTTAGCACAACAAACACTCAAACACAAAACTACGCCACGACACAATTCTTAACCCTTACAACAACTGCTGCTTCGACCGTCATGAGCGTGCCCCATCCACTACTTGAGCTCGGCCTCGCTGCGATAATTCTTATCTCGTCACTGATTATCGGAGTGAATGTGGTCAAACGATCTCCGCGACACGGAATCGTTACTTGTGCCAATTGCGGATTCCAGAATTCCACTCCTGGAAAGTATTGTGTGGGCTGCGGAGAACCACTGAAGAGGCCCTGAGCAAAATGCCTAGATTATTATCAATTCGCGTGAAGACGCTAATGTTCATTCTGTTCCTATCCTTTGTCCTGACATGGTCCTCACATACGGTCTCGATGGCTCAATCAATCTCCATTTCCAGTATGACACAGCTTACAACGATCTTCTCAACAAACATGGTTCTGACGACCAAAACGACGCCGGCTATAGTCTATACGACCGCGACGGGGATAGTGAGCAAGACTGTTCAAGCAACTCAAACTGTAACGCAGATTTCAATCATCTCCGTCACGTCGAGCTACGCAACGACCATGGGCGGAACTCTGACGCAAACTATCACGTATTCAGTGACCACGGTTTCAACTCAGAGCGCCTCACTGCTTGGGAACATTTGGGGCGTATCTCTGGCTCTCGTTTTGCTTCTTGGTGCGGTTGCTAGTGTTATGGTTCCAAGAACGTTTTCAGCCCGTCCGAAAGGATTGGTTTGCAGTAAATGCGGTTATCGAAACCCCCCGTTCGCTCGGTCCTTTTGCAGCAAGTGTGGCCACTCCTTACAGGAAGAGTGACCTCGGGTGTGTGACGATACATTTTTAAACACGCCTAGACATAACAGTTACGACGACCGATGAACAAGGACCTAGCAAACTGGCTGCGAAAGAGAATGGCGCAAATAGACGAACGCGTCGGAGATCAAGAAGATCACATTCGTGAGGGAGATGAAGGTCAATGGTAGCTGACGACGAGTTAAAGAAATGGCTCGAAACAAGATTCTCAAGGATCGATCAACGGATCGGCAAACTGGAACAAGCGATCGCTCAAAGTAAACAACCCAAGATTCGCATTGCGTGGTACAGAACTCTCCTAGGCATGACTGAGTTGGGCGGAAAGGCCGGAACAGAAAAACTCGCAGATCACTTGGGCATAAGCAGGAGCGTAATCAGCGAATACTTGAACCGAATGGAAGAAGAAGGCATTGTCAAACGCGACTTCAACGAAGACACAAGAGAGACGTCACGGTACATCTGGCAAATTGACTGGGAAGCCCTACCCCCTGAAATAGCCTCGCGACTCAGAAAAAAATGAGCGAGACATAACGGGCGAAATTACGTAGTCAGCTTTCTCTGGACTCTCGCAGCAATGTTCCCCGGTTAGGTCGAAGAGCCGGCTATTTTGCTCATCGCGCTTCTGCCTAGACGTAACGGAGTCAATGATTTATCTAATTGTCTGAGAGATTGGGCTTCGTGCTCATGGGATGATTGGGATGCGATAGAAGCTGGCGAGAAATGGTTTGATTGATTGAGACATTTCGTCCACGTCACAGTCCACGCAAGAGGGATCCAAGCGCAAGGGAATCGTTTTCTTTCCGTTGACAAGCTCAACCTCAAGTAGGGTGTGACCTGGAAGTTTTCGCTTCTCTTGCGTGTTTGCGTCAACGTATGTACCAGGTGGAAGGATTAGTAAGTGCATTTTTCGAAACGCCAAGCTGGCTAACATGGAAGCCAATAGAACTACTTTGCAGTCGCAGTCGCCTCCGGTCTTCATGGTCTCCCAAGGCCATCTGACGTATTCACCAAACGACTCTCCCTTGTAGATGACTTTGTCGCGTGAATACTCGAAGACGAGTGTCAGAAGCCTGAGCTGGTCTTGGAATGAGAGTTCCTGTGCGTCCTGCGGTTTCTCTCCTCCAAGCGCAACAGCGCCAATGGTGGTCGTCAGCTCGTCTACAGTTGAGTACTCAGGATGATCTTTCGCTTCGACGACTCTACTTAGCATCATCAACGCCACCTTCATCGTCCGCGGATCAAGAATCGCCCGAGGCTCTTTCTCCTCAACGAAAACCTGTTTGGCACCGCAATATCGGCAGTAAGTTTCATCAGCACCTATCGTCTTGTCGCAATTGTGGCAATTCCTCATTCGTTCGACGAAAGCTGTTTCATCCTTCTGAATGAGCCCATTCTTCTGTAAACGGGTGAGGGATTCGATAAGCTGCTCGGCCGTTATGTCCAGGTCAAGTGAGCTTCGCCGTATCGATATCCCGCCTTGGTGACTCTCCAGATACTTCAGTACACGGCTATCTGTGTCTGGCGATTTCGTTGTTTCGAGCATGCGGACGTTTATTGTAGGTGCAGGTTTGGCTAGTTGCGCGGTTTGCCTGCTCTGAACGGCCTCAATAGAGGGCAGTTGTACGTCGGACGCAGCCTCTTGAGTTACTTCTGGCGGTTTGAGGGTTTTACCGCAATTGTGGCAGTAATCTGACCAGGCTAGGTTTATTGCGCTACAGGTCGGGCACAGGCTCAGGCGTTGGCCGCATCCTCCGCAAAACGCCTGCTTTTGTCGGATGCGGGTACCACATTGTGGACATTTCTGTAAGTCCGTTTGAGTCATGTTGCCACGCCTGGTCAATGATGAGAGTTGCATACAGCCGCCCCCAACGGAAATGTAATGCTTTCGGGGTTCAGACTCCCCAAAATCTTTGATCTACGAATATCGTCACGCTACCCCACACGGGTCGGCCGTGGGTTATATTCGTCTAAAATGGAGAGATTATGCGACTGGCCCGGCTTTCGTTTGAGCTGGAGAACAATGAGAGTGTCAGACAGTTCAAGACACCTACATGGAGGAGTAATGCCCCCGAGTATCTACTCGGTGCGACGTCGAGATGGGGTTCGACCGCTTGGGACCGCAGGGGTGGATGCCTTGACCTCAGCCTGCAGCCTCAACTCATCATAGATGGAGAAGCATGGCTACTGTGGCTATTACGGTTAGTATGCTTAGGTATATGGCGCCACGGACCTTCTCCTCTTTGATTGAGTTCAGGTAGGAAACGCTTTGCGGCTTAACTAGGATCTTGGTGAGGTGTGTTGCAACGAATCCGACTCCTCCGCCTATGACAAAGACGATCGTGGTGTAAACGTCTGGGGAGAGCTCTCTGACGAATACAGGCATGGCTCCGTAGGTTAACGCCATTTCTACACTCAGCGCAGCCAGGGTGAATAATTGTTGTTTGGCTGTTTTCAAGACCGATGATTTTATTCGTTCCATTATACGCGTCTCCTATGTCGATATACGTCTCGACAGAGTATACACACGACCTTATAACCATATAGTACGAAAGCCAACATACACGACAATCCTCACAACCTGTTCGTACGGACATCCGTCGAACTACGAACAGCGCAAATACGAGACGGTCAATCCCACGTCAATCGGTAGCCACTTAGCAGTCGATCTCAAATCGGCTGAACGGTCTGCGACAGTTGATGTTACATTAAATCGTTCTGAAGGAAAAAGACTTAATTCACGCTGGTCAGCACAACCCGTTTTGCTGAGGAACGCCGAGGTAGCTCAGCCTGGGAGAGCACCCGACTTCGAACAAGGGTGAAGCTGAAGACCGGGTTGACCACGCCATTTAATGGTGGGGCCCAGTCGCGGATTCAAATGGGACGCGAAAAACGTTCCTGAACGTCCCGCCCTCGGCACCAAACATCCATGATTTGTTGGAAGGATGTTAGAGATCAGTCGTTAAGTCAGCGAGTTTGATGGACTTTGAAAAGGCACATATTCACGAAGCCCGCATAACCCTATCCAGTTTGGCGTAAATGAAATGTTCAAGCTGCGGGCCGAGCCGCTTTTGGCCTTTCTAATATTCGCTCTAGTCATGCTCGGCGCGGCCGGACAATCATGGATCTGGTACACTAACGCCGCCCCAATTTGCCAAGTGCAGATCGCAGAAGTTGATCATCCTTCGACTGTGCAAGTGAATCAAACCCTCTCGATCTCGACGCACCTCATGATAACCTGCAGCCCAATCAACCAGAACGTGGTTGCAAGAGTTGACGTCATATCAAATGAGACTGGCCAGACTATCACATCGAATAGCACCGGAATAGGCGTTATTGAGGTCAACAACCCGCCCTACATCAAGATTGTAAACGCCACAGTCCTCAATGCCGTCAGAGCGCCGTCGGAAGGTGTCAATTGGAGACTACAAATACACGCTTGGGTGTTTGCAGGCACCAGCGTCATCGCGAGCGTTACTCGGCTAATACTGGTTCAAGTAGTTGAACCACAAGTCACGTCGACGACATCGACTGAACTAACTCAGAACAGCACCACGCCTTCCTCAACCTTAACCAATTTTGGATTCGTCGGTCTAATTGGGCTGGTCGTCGCCTTGGCCCTGTTATCCTCCCTGATGATCCTGATGAGGCAGAGGAAGCAGAAGTCGGCAACCGCCAAAACAGTCGGCCGCCTACAAGTCGAACAACCTAAGTCTGCGGAAGCTGTTTCGGATGCAGCAACCACAGACAGTTTCTCAACTGGGTATCTAGAATTAGACAGCCTTCTGGGTGGAGGCCTCCCGTATGGTTACGCAATCCTCCTCGTGTCGCCTCCCTGCGACGAAAGGGATCTGCTCTTCAGAAAAATTATCGAGTCCAGCCTGTCATTAGGGAACTCAGTTTTCTTCATATCACGCGACCTGGGTAAAAGTCAAGACCTAGCTAGGAAGTATGCGAGCAACTTCTACGTCTTGACCACCCAAGCCGACAAGATCGCGCCTAGCCTAAACAACATTTCAAAAATATCCAGCGTCCTAAATCTAAACGATCTAAACATATCTTTCAACAGCGCCCTCGACGCGACTCCAAACCCTAGCAAGCGAAAAATACTCATTATCGACCTATTGTCGGACGTACTCCTCGAACACAAGGCGCTAACAACGCGTAAATGGCTGGATGATTTCATCGCCAGGCGTAAATCAGAAGGTTTCACAATCCTCGCAACCTTGAACCCGCTAATATCATCCGCACAAGAGAACCAGACGATAATCGACCTTTTTGACGGCGTCCTTGACATTTACGAGAAAGAGTTGCAAGGCAGATCTCGAAGGGTCCTTATCGTCAAGAAAATGTACGAAAGGAAATACATGGAAGCCGAGTTAGTGCTCGACAAGGACAAGCTCTTCTAAGCGCAGAGAGACGCGCAATATTCGAACCAGGCTCTGCATTTCGATCGGTTACTGGCTTCGGACAAGACCTCTCGCGGCCTATATGTGAACGCCACAAGAATCCTTTAATTGGATTCAGTCGGTTAACCGTATGGTCACGAAGTTGACATCCGAAATCACAATACGCCAAATCATGCGAACGATCATCTCGATAGATTCCAAAGCTAAGGCACGCGAGGCTGCCAGACTAATGGTGGACAAACGGATTGGTTCACTGATAGCCAACAGGGATGGGTTACCTTTCGGAATCGTCACCGAAAGGGACTTGGTCGACAAAGTAGTGGCGGGAGCGGCTGACCCAACGAAGGTCACCGTTGCAGAGATGATGACCGCGCCCTTGCTTACGATTGACGCTTCGGTTTCGCTTATCGACGCGGCTCGCAGGATGGTAGAAAAGCGGGTGAAAAGGCTCGTCGTCACCGAACATGACAAGATAATTGGAATAGTCAGTCAAACAGATCTTGTTCAGAGTATGACGGACTTCCAGAAACTAGCTAAGATGGGTATGGCCTAGTAGAAACATACGAATTGACTATGTGACTGTTAGCGCTTCAGCAGCCCCAAGACTTTACTTTCGATTTCCGACGAGATCTTTCTTACCTCGTCGATTTTCTTTCCTTTCGGGTCTTCGATTTGCCAATCGACAAGTTTCTTCTGCATTTCCCGAACCAACGGTGCGGGACAGACCTCTTGCACTGAACATCCCATCGTCACGACCAGATCAGCCTCAGCAATCATTTGTTCGGTTAGAACCTTCGGTTTTCCCGGAATAGATACGCCCCTTTCCGTCATCACCTGATCTACAATCGGGTTCACTTTCTCTGCCGGCACGGTTCCTGCGCTGGCAGCATCTAACCCGTATGCTCTCGCGAAGCCTTCAGCCATCTGGCTCCTGCCAGCGTTCTCGATGCAGACGAAGAGAACACGTTTTGTCAAGCTAGATCCTCCATCAAATCAAAAGTCTTCGTGAGCCACACCTTGATCTTTGGGCTCGATATTCGGTAGAATACCCACTTCCCCTCGCGCCTAGACCTCAGAACACCTGCCCTCTCCAGTATTCCGAGGTGATGCGAAGTAGTCGGCTGTGTTAAGTCAAGCGCAGCCATAACTTCACACGAACACAATTCTTCATCGCCGATAACTTTCAGAATCTTTAACCTAGTTACGTCGCCCAGCGATGAGAAGCATATCTCGTATTCTCGGAATTTGCGCTCATTAAGGTCAAGCTTCGCTTTGAGTTCGTTTATGCGTTCAGTTGGCGTGCAGGTAGTGTCCACTAGGCCGAGTGTTACTAGGCGTTTGACTCGGGCTTGAGCTATGACTGAACTCAATTTTGATCCGGAGTAAAGGTTATATTAACATTCTTAAATATGTTACTTCGTATTCTACGAGCTGAAGAAGCATGGCGCTGAACGAGGAACAAATCAAGAATGCCGTCAGGGAAAGATACGGCAAATTAGCTGTACTGAATGAATCCTGCTGCGGAGACGAGAGTGCGACCTGCTGCAGCACAGCCGCAGCTGAAACTGACCTCCCCAAAGAGGCGGCTCAAGTCGTTGCCAGCTGTGGAAGCCCCCTAACCCACGTACAGGTTCGTGAAGGCGAGACCGTGCTTGATTTGGGTAGCGGCGGAGGCGTTGATGTGTTTCGTGCTTCGAAACTTGTGGGGACGAAAGGGAGAGTTATTGGCCTTGACGCGACGCCCGAGATGATCTTCAGGGCGCGTGAAACCGCTAAGAAGTATGACTACCAGAACGTTGAATTCCGATTAGGCGAGATCGAGCACATGCCCATCCAAGACGATTCGGTGGATCTTGTCATAAGCAATTGCGTTCTTAACCTGGTGCCCGACAAGCCGTCAGCATTCCGTGAGATTTACCGTACTCTCAAACCTGGAGGAAGAATTTCCGTCTCGGACATGGTAGCAACGCAAGAAGGTCGAAGAGAAGTCAAACCGGAAGAATGGGCCGCCTGCATAGCGGGTGCGGTCACCTCGCAGGAATATAGACGCCTACTAGTAGACGCAGGATTCATGAACATTGAAGGAACCGATGAGTCACACCCGATAAATCAGGAAATGATCTCGAAGTCTATTCCAGTCAAAAGTGTAACGTGGAAGGCCACGAAGCCTACCTGATTCAACACGGCGAGCAACTGCCACCTTAGACGTTTGAGCAGAGAACAACTACACTATAGACGGTTGGCAAGAATGGTTTCGGTTCCGTTCTCTGCAAGAAAACGGGAATGTACGTCGGAATTCTTGGGAACCTATTTGCTTGTTCTGTTCGGCGCGGGGTCGGTCGTGATCAGTTCAGCGCTTGGGAGTACAGTTGCTCTTTTGTTTGTTGCGGGAGTTTTTGGTGGAACGGTGGCTGTAGTCATCTTTCTTCTTGGCAAGTATTCCGGAGCTCACATCAATCCGGCAGTCACCATTGCACATGCGTTGGTGAAGAGGATTCGGATGGAGCAAATTTTGCCTTACCTGTTGTTTCAGGGACTGGGGGCAATTGTTGCGGCATTTACCTTGCGGATCTTCTTCCTGAATAGACCAATTTTTCCTGCTGACCTGGGTGCGACTGAATTGGCCCCTGGCGTAGTTCCTATACTTGGAATTACTTACGAAGCCATTGGCACATTTCTTCTTTGCTCCGCCGCGCTGATAGCAACTTTCTACGTTCGAAGCCGAGTTACACAGTCGGCACTCGTGGGAGGAACATTATTCGTACTCATCTTACTGTTGGGAAACCTAACAGGAGCGTCTTTCAACCCCGCAAGAAGTATAGGGCCAGCTCTTTCTTCCGAGCATTGGAGCAACCTCTACGTCTACCTAACCGGACCATTCTTGGGTGCACTGCTTTCGGCGATTCCTTTCAGGTTAATTGAGCGTCGTCGAGCAATCAGAGATACGTAGCCCTCCAGCTGCGATGCAACATCTCCCAGGTTTTCAGTGGAATAGTATACTTTGATCGGCAGTCTTCTCGTACACTGAATGACGTATATCAGAAAGCACTTTATGTAGTTCTATTGCCTAGTTTTGATTCGGTTGCGGCCGTAGTCTAGAAGACCGACTACAACTCGGTTTGGACAACCTGGTCTAGGACGGGAACAGCAGAGAATACCTGCTGGCGCAAGCCTGCCACGCTTCTGATCGCCCGCACAGAAGAGGGCGAGAAGACGCCCGGGTTCAAATCCCGGCGGCCGCACCACAAGCTCCACACACACTTTTCGACGACCAACGACGACGGTTGGAGCGGGATGTTGGTGATTAGGTATCTTTCGGATTTCTAGTTCTGCGTTTGACTAATCCGTACGCAATTATCATGAATATTACGAATATCGATAATCCTAGCGGGTATTCTGGGATAGGTGGACCGGTGGTGGCTGGGACGAGTGGGACTCCAATCAACGACCAATCACTTCCGGTCGATATGGACCATGACATCATGACCGATGGTCCCGATGCGGGTTTATCGCTTCCACCACCCACAAAACAAGGCGTACCGAAACAAATCGGGCCCGAATTCCAACGTTGTGTCTGCCCCGAGCCAGTCACAGATACCGTAAGACTTGAGGCAGTCTCAGCTCCTAGCGTGTCGACTACCACGTCACCTGAGCTAGCGCTCACTAGATCGGTAGCGCTTGTGCCTGTCCCGTCGTTTGAGGACGGGGTTCCTGTCGCTCCAACATTAAAATACGAAACTGATCCGCCAACAAGAAAATCTGTGGAAGCACTGAACATGACTGTAATCATCCCAGAAGCTCCGCTGCCTACCGCAAGCGACCACAAGCCAACATGGATGCCGTTGGCTACATGATTTCCTAGAGGCGCGAGCGCCATGCCGCCAAACTTGACGCTGGTGGGAAGAGGGGTCCCTGTAAAGGAGAGACTGACGATTAGAATCCCGTTACTCCCAACCCCCACCGTATGCGACCACGAAATCGAACTACAACTAGGACAGCCGGGCGGGCTTGGGGTACTTGCGGCGTCGAAGACGATTGACGTACCCGGGATTGGAGTACTTGCCCTGACAGGCTGGAGCGGAACCAGTACCAACAGCGTTAAGCTGATAACAAGTAAGGGGAGCAGGAGTGTTCCCCCCCTAGCGGCTTGCAAAACGCCCACACATCAACCAAGGCCAGGTCTTGACTACGGTTTCATATAAGATAATGCTCTGAAAGATGTGCGTGGGTCTCATAGTGCGCACAATAACACAACCGATTACTTAACGACGGCTGACGACGGTCCGAATTACGACGGCCGCACCACGGATGCCACACACACCATAAATTACGAGTGAACGGTTAGTGCACCATTGTTTGTAGTTGAGTGGTTTGTCGTTAGCAGTTGGAGGTGCGCCTTGGAAGGTTACGTCTAGAAGATGGGTATGTAGTAAATGATACTTACGGCGTTATTCTTTTCTGGTCTCTGCCTTGGTGAGTAAATCATCGACTGTCGCATTGTACAAGAAACTCTGGACCTAGACTCGGCCAACCAAACAACATGCGTGATTTCGTTGGATGTTTGCTATTGACTCTTATGCTAGGTAGGCAGTGATTTTGTGTGTGTGCGCACCACGGATGCCACACACACTAAGAACGACCGCCCGGTGAATTGTTATTTCTCTAGGGTGACTTCGAAGTTCTCCTCGGTCTTAAGTCGATTCCATCTGCCGTCGAATCCGACCTTTCTCATATTCCTAATCCGAATCAGATTTTGAGGTGGGTTACTTGTCGCGTCAAGTTTGAAATCAATGATACCATCAACCGCTGCCTCAAGTTGTTTGTACGCCCAATCACTATGAATCCCCTCGATAATGCCATTAAGATTGGTTATTTGCCTCACTTTTGCCATTGGAATGGGTCTGGTTAGGTACATTTCGACCCAGTTCTTCTCGGCGTTAAACCTGTCCAGAATTGAAATATTGTCCGCTATTATGAGAAATTCAGGGGCCGATGAAGGGTTGCTCATTGACTCCCTCCCTATGTAGAGGCTTAGGTCCGTGACCTTTAGCGATTGAACGGCGAACTTTTCTTTGGACTTCTGTCCTACCGACGCGCTGTATGCATCGGTGATCGATAGCCGTTCGGTCTGTTCGAGCTCCTCAGTGTTGAGTCCAAGTTGCCGGACTTGAGAACGAAGTTCATCTGGCGGCAAGGACATCGCAACGAACCCGACGCTTCCGCCAGTTCTCAACCAACCGGCTGCAATCGTGACCGATGCGTTGTACCATTGCGAGGCCGAGTCAAATTCAACGAGGATACTGGATCCCCGAGGAACGGGTCCCTTAGTCAAGTCTTCAATTAGCGGGATCCTCGGCAACGAGAAGCACAGGGCGGTCCTTTGTTCTAACGGATTTGTAGTTTTCTTGTGTGAGTAGTATGCTGGTGCACACACAAAACGTAACGGTTTCGGTTGTTCTCTAGAAATGCGACCTGACTTAGGGCGCGTCGCGTTCGCAAATTTGTGCCGCGCCCTTCCAACCTTGGGTCATAAGCTCCTTCTGTGTAGAAATACGGCTGGCAGCGGAAGGGTCCAGCGGTGTCAGAGTGCTGCGAATAATGAGTTTGGTGCCGGTGGGGACGGGTTCGGTTCGAAATTCGTCCATGATGTGAAAACCCATACCGTTTGGGATATCGAATGTCCAACTTCCATCCGGTTTCAGGGCAAGTATCTCCTGGAAATCGAATGCTGAACCGTCCGGCATTCGCCAATAAGTACGCAGCTCGCGCCCGTTTGGTAATCGACGAGTAGTAACGATTCGGTAAGGTTGTTCCCGCGGGTCCTTCGCTTGATAGTCTTCTGGAAGATCAGTCCACCAAGCACGAACCGATTCTGGAGGTTTCCGGATCATCAATTCGAGATTAATGACTTCAGAAGCCATGCGATACTTTCCAGCCGGTATGGTTCTTTAGTCTTCCGCATTTTAGTGTTATTCGAGCAGTCGAAGTGACGCTTTCATTTTATTGTCAAAAATGATCTGCCGCCATCTAGTGTCTGAGTTCTGGCCTCTCATTGACCTTGCCCTAATCGTGTTAGTGACTTGGCCGGCGTGTTCTGTTAGTCTGATCTCGAGAACTCCGTCTGACACTAATTTGATCTCTTGATAAAACTCTGGTGGGTGAAGGTCCATGGCTATTCCCGCGATCAAGATGGCGCCCTGATTTCTCCATCTTCCAACCACCTTTCGCCAGAATTTTCCAAAAACGTTCTCTTGACGTAATGCCATATCCGACAACGACTCGACGATAACAATCGTTCCAGCCGGCCATTGGGGCGCTGATTCACTTATTGTTATTGACCGTTCATTTAGGTTCGACGTACGATTTTGATATTTCTCGGATGACTTGATTCCCATCTCGGCTGAATATGCGTCGACGAGCACGGCATTGTCTCTAGTCTCGTATTCAGGTAAGTTCAATCCCAGTGCGTTGAATTGCTGCCTGATTTCGTTGGGAGGTCTTGATGAAGCAAGGTAGAGCAAGTCACCACCTGATCTCAAGTATTCCGCTGAAATGTTCACGAAGAGCGGATTAAACTGACTATCAGCGTCGTAGAATGCCACTATCACTCTTCCGCGGGAGATTGGACCAAATATCTCCGAGAGGAATGGCACGTCAACGCCAGTTTCAAAATTCGTTGCTCTTAGAGGGTTCGACAAGCTCAACTGCATTCGCTCATGGGTGGCTGACTAATAAGAATCCACTAAATCAGACAGTTCAAATTCCGTTGCCGCACAACCAGGCCCACACACAATCCGTTTGAACGACAGTCCAACTTTCGACGGGCACACCAAGAGATCCACACACACGCGAATCCACTCCTTCGTGGTGTGGTTGGTGTGTTGCGCGTGGTGGTTGACGCGCATTGCACATGCCTTTGTGGGGTTAGATTAGTGTTGGTGTAGGTGGGTTGTGTTGAACGAGTTGGATGTGGAAATTGGTGCTGAAAGTTTACGAGTTCAATTCCCAATGCGACTCGCGCCAGCGTCTCCGCATCGCATTACGTTACATTGGATTTGTACTGAATTTGTACAAGGAGAGTCGTAGGCCGTAACAATAGTGTATTACATACGTCCAGAAGCCTCAAAGGCAGTTTAACATAAAAAAGCCAAAACATGGGAAAATCTCAACGGTTTTACCCATTATTCTTGTTATTCCTGTCTGCCGCCATAGTTAATCCAAGTACAGCATCCCATAGTACTCAAACCAATACTGCACTGCATATTTCGACAGCCCTGCCAGCGTTGCAATGTCCGCCACCAGGGCCTGCTGACTTCTCAAACCAAACGATAGTAGCGTCGAGTTCAAGCGCGTCGATACCAGGACACGTAGTTCAACCTGTCGAGCAAAGCCTAGTAAGCCTTATCGGCCCCTTGAACCCGACTCTTCAATTGCAGCTTAGATTAGTGTTCAAGATCAGGAATGAAACGCAATTTCAAAACTGCCTCGCTTCCATCAACGATCCTTCTTCCCCAGAATACGGAAGATACCTTAACAGCACGACGCTTCAGGCGTTTCTTCCAACTCCAGGCCAAAAAGCATCGGTTTCCAACCTACTCTCTGGGGAAGGGCTAACGGTAACGGATGGCGCGTCACCTTTAGTTCTAAACGTAGAAGGTAGCGCTGAAGCAATCATGTCAGCCTTCGCCATCTCGCTCTCAGTATACATCTATGGTAACACTACTTTCTTCGCAACTGATTCTGACCCGCAGATGCCCAGCAACCTTGCTTCGTTGGTCAATGGAATCTTGGGTTTAGAAAACTACACGCGGGTCATGCCTGATGAGTCTCCTTGCACAGGCCCCTATTGTCCGCAAGGGATTCAAATTGGCTATTCAATATCCACGCTAACCTCGAGTGGGGATACAGGTTCAGGGGAGAAAGTTGCAATCGTCGACCAGCCGGGCGATCAGAACGCTCAAACTGACATAAACACGTTCGACACCCAGTACGGTCTACCTGCGACTACTTTAGACATTATCTATCCAGACGGCCCGAAGGTTTGGGATCCTGGGTGGGCAACGGAATCCGCGATGGATATTGAGGCAGTACATTCAGTTGCTCCTGGCGCTACGATAGTGTTGGCCTACGATACTGATACGATGAACGCTGTGGACTATGTAACGAAAAATGGTCTAGCGAAGGTTATCTCTAACAGCTGGCACATCAGTTGCGGGTTTCCACTAGGAGATTGCAGCGATACACAGTTGCCGCAAGATCTAGTTTCTTCAGACGATATAACGCTGGCCGCAGATGCTGCGCAAGGTGTGACGATACTGTTCTCCTCAGGAGATCAAGGTTGGAAACCCGACGGTTTCACGATTGGAACAGCATTCCCCGCATCGGATCCCAACGTCTTAGCCGTGGGCGCGACGAACCTTGTTTTGAGTGGCTGCGGGATCACGACGTGCACGGGTTACGGTAGCGAGAGTGGGGCTGCCATTAGCGGTGGTGGGTACAGCGAATATTTCAGTGAACCCAGTTGGCAGACAAAGGCGATAGGGTCTACAGGGAGCAAATGTACACTAGGTTCTCGCAACCCAACTTGCCGCGGTGTTCCAGACGTTTCCATGTTTGGGTTTAGTCCAGACTTCTGGGTCTATTCAACCGTCAACGGATGGGGTGGACAGGCCGGCACTAGCCTGGCAACTCCTCTCTGGGCTGGCTTGATTGCGATTGCGTTACAGGTAAAGGGTGGTGGGCCGTTTGGAAACATTGCCCCGTTATTGTACTCGCTAGCGGCTGGCCCTTCCTATCCCACACTCTTCCACGACATTACAATGGGAAGCAACCCCGGGTACCCTGTCCCCAATGAGCCCGGGTACAGTGCAGGAATCGGCTGGGATCCCGTGACGGGTTGGGGAAGCCCCATCGCGAATAACTTAGTGAACGCGCTCTCTGGAAAGCAAATCTTGATTACGGGAGTGGATGCTGGTCAGGGCTCCGTAAATCCAAAATGCCCTGGTCCGGGTGGTTGTAGTGAAGCTGTTCGTTCATCGGTCACAGTCACAACTACGCCTAGTGCAGGTTGGCAATTTTCATCGTGGTCCACTCAGACTGGTCAGGCATGTCCTAGCAATCCTTGCACGTTTTCTATGCCCAATAATGCAGTCACTCTCCGCGCCACATTCACTGTGATTCCTCCTTCTATGCAGCTTTTGACGACTGGTGTTGATAGTGGTCAGGGGTCTGTTAGTCCGAGTTGTACAGGGGGTTGTGGTGAGACGATTGGTAGTTCGCAGACTGTTACGGCTACGCCTAGTTCTGGTTGGCAGTTTTCATCGTGGTCAACTCAGACTGGGGTTTCTTGTTCGACTAATTCGTGCACGTTCACTATGCCGAGCGTCGAGGTTATGTTAGGCGCCACTTTCACTCCGATTCAGACGCAGCTGCAGATCTTGATTACAGGTGTCGATGCAGGGGAAGGTTCGGTTTCGCCAAATTGCCCTAGTCCGAGTGGTTGCCCTGAAGGCGTAGGTTCATCGGTTACAGTTACGGCAACGGCTGGTTCTGGTTGGCAATTTTCATCATGGTCGACCCAAACTGGCATTACCTGTCTCTCGAATCCATGCACATTCAACATGCCGAACAACGCTGTGACTCTCCGAGCCACTTTCGCTCCGATCCAGACGCAGACCGTACCACTGCCCGTGGTACTACTACTAACCGTGGTGCTACCCGTGATGCTACTACTTACCGTGGTGCTGCTTCTTCAACTTCACCGTCCACGATTTCGTTAACCTCAACCACAACAAAGTTTTCGACCGTTACGAGCTCACTTGACAAATCTGCCTAGAGGGTTCCCAGGCCCGTGTTGTACAAGAGAACTCGCTCGTCCTTGTCCAGGAATCCCTCGTTCTGCAATTTGGGTAGGCACGCATGTGTTGCAGTGCATTCAAGGGGCCGCTCCAGAAGGTTACCCATCACACACTCGACCGAGTTTGGTCATGTGGTTCTCGGGCTTACCAACAGCAAAGAACTTACGCAGACACACCTACAGACTTTTCATCCATTCACACACGATATTCATAAAAGCCAAGCTCGTCTGCAAGATCCAGGATTCGTCTGCATTCGCGAATAATCATAACATAGAAATCGTACGGACCACAGACTTAGGTTGTTTTGGTCACAGGGGACTGACGCTTGTCTACCGTTATGGTTCCTCCATTCTTGAAGGAACTAGTTCCTAGCGGGTTCGAGTACGGTGCCAATCTTCTTGTTGAATTTGACTCCGACTCTGTCTGGTACGAAACGTCGCTCATGATCGCGGCTGACGCAATAAGAGTGGGGATAAAGACTGACTACCACAATTTCCAGCACACCCCTGATGACATCAAGAAAGCCCTCGATCGACGAGGATTAGATGTGAAGAAGCTAGAAGATAACGACATGCTCTGGATCGTTGACAGTTACACGGTACAAACAGGATTTGACACCTCCAAAGATCAGTCGGATATTACTCATATTTCCGTGAAACTGTTCGGTTGGAGCATCGGGTTGGCAAAGGATCTCAAGGCAGGTATTTCTGAGGCCATGAAAAGACGCCTGCATATAGACGATAACACCGGGATCTTGCTTCAGTATAACGAGGAGAGGGCGATCATAGACTTCTGGCGTACACGGTATATCCCCTACTCGAGAGCACGCGAATGTGTCGTTGTTCACGCAATCTTGAAGGGCGTAGCTTCCCCCTCGTTCTACAAGCAGTATGAATCGCTGTGCGATGGAATAATTGATTTCAAGAGCGAAGAACGAGAGAACGAGTTTCAACATTATGTGAGGGTGAGAAGCCTTAGCGGGAGGGGATGCGATTCGCGGTGGAGGAGACTTCGGTTGTCGGATAACGGAGAAGTCACGCTAGTCGAATAGGACAATCTTGTGTATGTGCGCACCATGAGCCCCACATACACGAAAAACTAGGAACGACGAGGGTGCAAGTCAGGGCAGTCTTCGGGATCATGACGAAAGAAAAGGGAAAGGGGGCTGCTTCAATTGCAAGCTTACTTCTGCAGCCCTTTCTTGAGGTCGCTTAGTTCCATTAATGGTGTAAAGTCTAGTTTGCAGTTGAAAGTCATCCAGAGCGGTTCGCCTATCCCTGCGATCATACCGGCGCTTGGTAGATTGACTATCATGTAGATGCCCCTTTCGCCTTCGATTGGAGCGAAGTAGACTGCTTCCGGTTTGATCTGGTTGAGGACGCCTTCTAGTTTCTTTGGGAAGTTAGGATCCTGCAGCATTCTGTTTCCTGATTCTGTTGGCATATGTAAACGTATTAGGAATTTCATTCAATTTCACTTCCGTGATCTACGAGACCTCGTTCGTGACGCTCGAAATCACGGACCTCACGTCACTCCGCGAATCCGCCCGAAGAAACTGTCCTTGAGAGAACAATTTCCTAGTTAAGCGACTTGAACACGATCTTCAGCGGGGAAAGATTTGCATCCTTATTATGCCTTCTGAATACCTTTTCGACTGGCATTTCCAATTAGTTGCGGGTCAACTCGTGGCGATACAATCAGTTCCCAAAAAGTAACTTCGAACTTTTTCCCTATCTTCAATGAGTGCCATCGCGAATCGAAAGAAACATTAGGCATGTTTTGGATCCCAGTGAGGTCTTGCGTTCTCCGTCTACCTCTGAACGTCAAGTTGGGATAGAGGCACTAGGTTCGGGCGGCTCGTCTTTTACACACACAGAAAATCCAAGCTCTTCAGACCATGATACTTCATACCGTTGGGAGATATTGACGCATTAGCAGTCCACATCTCTGGCAACGAACAAGTCGTAGGAGCATGCTATTCTTGTCAAAGTCTTGTCCTATTTCGTGCGCAACATTATGTTGGCACGTTTCAGGTGGTTCCATTTCGGCAGCATGGTCGGTGTCTCTCTTCCGAACAATTAGCTTACTCAAACACCGGCTACCCCTACCGACCTTATGGCGGGGTAAAATTTCAGCTCTTGTCGCATGTTCTACTTCTTGGACATGTACTCTTAAGCGAAGAATAGCCGACGTCACACGGCATGATGAGCGAGACCAAGAAGATGGGGAGGTTGGACCTAGGGTCTAACTCACTTCAGTCCCCAGGCTGCCCATGCCGCTGCGAGCGAGAATATTGTTACGTTTATTGCGGCCCCAATAACTCCTAGGCCAAAGATGATCACGCTAGGAACCGCGAAAGCTAAGCCGACAACTATCCCCGCAAGAATTGCTTCTTGGACCGAGCCCTTAGCCATTTTCACTCCGAAACCCGCCCATACAGCGAGCAGCAGGCCAAGAGTTGTAGCGATTGGGTAGATATGCGCCAAAAGCTCCGAACCTGCAGGTGAGTATACGAGCGCGGCTACCCTGAATAGGACAATCGTTATGACCCAGACGAGAGCAGGCCAAGTAACAGCGGCTCTAATTTTATCTGATTTAGATGATGACGCCACCTGTCACCTCCGGATGTCCTAGCCGACTTCATGGGCATATTATATATGGAGTTTGATCCCGCGCAAATGGCTCCATTCATCTATTACGTGGGGTGAATACTATGAGTGGAAAGGTTGGGTCGAAGCTATCCAGCCTTAGGAATCTGAACGGATTATGAAGTGTCCATATTGTGGACTGCCAATGGATTTTGTCGGGAGATATCTCATGGATGTGCGATTAGAGAGCGCAGCTCCTGGACGTGTGAAGGACTTTGAAGCTTGGCGTTGCGAAAAATGCAGCAAACTATTCGTAGATCCGGGGGACGGCAAGCCCCACGAAACCGAAAGGCTACCCAGAGATACTCTACCCTAGCCATCCCTAAATTTGTCGGCAATTGATTTCAATTCACCGTGTTCTAGAACCTGAATCTTAGTGTCTAACCGAACGTCGAGCCCGATTTGGCGAAGCAAACCAAACAGCTGTTCCCCGGTTATCTGGCCTTTCACTTGACCGAATCGAACGAGTCCGGCGAGCTCTTGGAAAACCTGATCCGCTATTACCGGATACTGTGCTCTCGCCGCGTGGTAAACTTCCCAAGCACGCCCAACGAAGACTTTTTCAAAGACCTTACTCGGCTCAGTTCTTTCCGGTGCAGTGTGACTCTGCTGCTTCGCGGTCATCCGCTTTTGCATATCGGCTAGGCGGTGACGCTTCAGCCTCTCGAGTTCCGAGTCGTCGGTCATAATCAATCAGTCTTGCTCTTGATTCTGTTCTGCGTGATGCCTATGGACCATTCGAAGTCATAAACAAAACGGCTAGCGACAACCCATGCGTCCAGAGATGCGTGGTCCACCGAACATATCTCGTTTAACAGGCTTCGCGTCCCACTTCCGAAATGCCCGCGGGGAAAGCCACCGACGAACACTAGTGGATTCTCGAGTTTGCAGGTGCGTTCGGCGGCATTGCGCATCAGGGTCGATTTGCCAAGGATGCTGAAACCAAGCACGTTGCTCGGATGCGTGTTACGGACGAGCTTCTGCAGGGTGCTCTTCTCTAGTTGCATCAAGGGCTCTCCCTTTTCGGGAACTCGCTTCTGCGCGAACAGCTGCTCGATGAGCCCAACGAATCGGACGTAGTTCTTCGGCAATCGTACCTTTGGATTTATTGAAATCACGTAATCGTCCTGTGTGTGAACGAAAACGCGGAGCATCCCCTCCCAGTTGAGGGGGGTCTCAATAATCTGAAGCAGAACGTTGTGAACTATATCCGGCCTTCCCATCTTCTCCACTGGTATACGATACCCTTTTCGCGCAAGCTTCTGCATCGCAGCATGGTGAAACGCCCTGTCAAGCAAGACCTCGTCCGGCTTTTTCTCCCGCCGCTCTGCATACCGCTTGATTTGCGTATGGGACTGAATCTCCGGGGGGACAATTTGAAGAGCCGATTCCACTAAAACTAGGGTCAACGCCAACGCTGCATCGAGCTAGTTCTCTCAACCTGCCCACAAAAAGGTTACAAGACTATTCCGAGAGAGAGTGGAATCTGGTCGGTTCTTTGGCTTGGAGGAAGGGCGGAAATACCAGAGAAATTGCTCGTGAGAGGATCGAGATCCTCTTCAATCACGCCCAAAGAACCTTCCCGAAAGATCGAACCCTCGCGAACCGATACATCGAGCTTGCACGAAGAATCGGGATGAAGGCCGGCGTCCGATTAACGAGGGAGCAAAAACTCAGGATCTGCAAAGGTTGCGGGAGTTTTCTGGTTCCGGGAGTAAATAGTCGGGTCAGGATAAGGTCGGAATTTGGTACAATCGTCTTAATTACGTGCCTGGATTGCGGAACAAAGAAGAGATACCCAACAGTGAGGGAACGACTTTCGAAAAAAACCGGTTGAGAAGGCTACAGTCTAGATCGAGAAAAATGGACCCGACGATCTGGATAGGAAAGGATGGAGCGTCAGAAGCCCTGATGAAGCAAGTAGCGAACCAGTTGAAGGTCCGCGAGCTAGTCAAGGTGAAGATTCAGAAGTCAGCGCTTTCGGAAATCGGGACGGCTGATTTAGCCGAAAAAGTTGTTACGTCTACTGGTTCTACGTTGGTCGAGGTAATGGGACACACCTTTACGGTATACAAACGAAAGGAAGTTCGGAAAGTTGCAAAAACCGATGAAGTTCCGTTCAGAAAGCGATTCAAGTGGTAAACTAAACTTATATGGCGCTCTCCGAATCTAGCCTCTTCGCTATCAGCCGGAAAATTCCATGCCAACACCACTAGATGTTCCTTCAGACGCCTTAATTGACCGACTATCAAAATTCCTGAAGGAGAATGTGGGTGAAGTTGCCCCACCAGTTTGGGCAGCAAACGCGAAGACCGGCTCCCACAAAGAGCGTCCACCATCAAGCCCAGATTGGTGGTACACCCGTTGCGCTTCACTTCTACGAAAATTGTACATTCACGGCCCGGTCGGAATAGCTCGCCTACGGGTTGAATATGGAGGGCGACTTCGGAAAGGCACGCATATCGAACATTCCCGCAACGCAGGTGGGTCTGCAATCCGGGAGCCTCTCCAGCAACTTCAGAAAGCCGGTTTCATATCCATCGAGGCGAAACAAGGCAGAAAGCTGACGGCTGAAGGCATTAGTCTTCTCAACCGCATGGCCGCCGACATTCTCAAGGGTGCCAGGAAGACGGAAGGCCAGTCATGATGAGCAATGATGAAGATTATTCCGACGAAGAACTCAATGAAATAAGGCGAAGGAGATACTCAGATCTTCAACGTGCCGCAATGGATGAGCAGAGGCAGTCAGAATCCCGAAGACAATTTGAGGCCCAAAAGCAAGCAGCCCTAAAACAAATCATGGCCCCAGAGGCAAGACAAAGGTTAACAAACATACGGATGGTAAAACCAGAATTCGCGGATCAGATAGAAATGCAACTCATACAGCTCGCACAAACAGGCAGGATCAAGGTTCCGATCTCAGACGATCAACTTAAGGAAGCATTAGCGCGATTGCAGTCGTCGCGAAAGGAAATTCGGATTCGGAGAGCGTAGATTATGGCGAGGAACAAACCAACTGCGAGAAAACGAAGACTCGCTGCAGCCCTTAAGACCCGTAAACCAGTTCCAACTTGGGTCATGGCAAAGACTGACGGACACACCCGAACTCATCCGAAGAAAAGGCAATGGCGTCGAACGAAACTAAAAGCTTAGAAGGAAAACACTGAATGAGCGAAACCGAATCCAAAGAAGAGAGCACCGTCGAGGCTGAAGAAGAGGAAATCGAAGAAGCACCGACCGAAGAAACCTCAACTGAAGAAACTACCCCAGCCGAAGAGGAGGAAACATCAGCCGCAGAAACTGTGCCCGCAGCAGCTGAGGCTGAAGCCGCCCCCGAAGGCGAAGAAGAGATTGAGGTCGTAGAAGAGAAAGTCTACACAATTCCCTTACGCCATGTCTGGGTCGTGACTCCACGTGGAAAGAGAGCTCCTCGGTCAGTGAGAGATGTGAGAGATTACGTCGCTCGGCATATGAAAGCCGATGAAGTTTCAATCAGTAACGATATTAATTCAGAGCTGTGGTCGCGAGGCATCAACAAACCCCCTAGGAAGATCACCGTCCGCGCCGTCAAAGACAAGGAAGGCAAAGTCATAGTCTACCCGGCGAAGACGACTTAGGCCACCTAGTCGCTGGTTCGTGCGTTGGTAAATTCGGAATGGCCATAATTCTCGCGGACGTATTCGGCAGCCCGAACATCGGCGTTTACTGCTTCGCAAACGAGAAGATTGCCATCGTTCCTCCAGGATTAACCCACCGCAAAATTGGCCAGTTCGCTGAAACGTTAGGCGTCGAAGTCTGCAATACCACAATAGCTGGCTCCACTCTCGTCGGGGCATTGGTGACTGGGAACTCCAACGCTATACTCGTTCCACACACGATTCGCGACTATGAGTTGGAAAGAATACAACGGCTCGCAAAGGTTGTGGTAGTCAATTCTAGATGGACCGCGTTAGGTAACGTCATTCTAACCAATGATAACGGCGCCGTCGTGCACCCAGAAGCCTCAGCAAATGTTGTGAGGGCTGTGGAGGAGGAATTGAAAGTAAAGTCCGCGTATGGTATGTTGGGAACATTACCTTTCGTGGGTGCTCTGGGAGTCGCCACAAACAGAGGTGCGATGCTAAGCCCGAAGACGTCGCAGGAAGAACTTGACGTAGTCAAGATGGCTCTGCATGTTGAGACGGATCTTAGTTCAACGAATGGCGGTGTGCCTTATGTTAAGTCGGGAATTCTCGCGAACTCAAAAGGGGCTGTTGTGGGGCCGTTAACCCGCGGCGCAGAACTAATGCAAATCAGTCGAACACTGGGGCTCTAAAGTAGGGATTTCTAGCTCGCCTTTTGAAACAGTTGGTCCCATTTTCCTTGATCCAGTTCTTTCTGGACCTCGCGCGGGTCCTTGCCTTCAATCGTTATCCCTAAGCTGACGCACGTTCCCATGACTTCCTTGGCAGCCGTCTTTGTTGATTTCGCGTAGCTGCTCGGCATTTTCATTGCCCCTATCTTGGCAATCTGTTCCATCGTGAGGTTTCCAACCTTTTCCGCCTTGGGGTTACCGGATCCTTTCGAGATCCCAAGCTCCTTTACGACTAGAGCTGAAGTGGTGGGAGTTCCGATATCAACCTCGAATTCCTTTGTCTCGACATCAACCACGACGCGGACGGGCACCTTCATGCCCGCGTAGGCTTTGGTTAGTTCGTTTATCCGGTTGACGATTTGGAGCACATTCACTCCTAATGGACCCAGTGCTGGTCCTAGGGGTGGCCCTGCGTTTGCCTCCCCTCCGTTTAACAGTGCTTCAACTTGCTTCTTCTCGCCCAACTGTAGGTGCACTTCCTCTACTGATCAACTTCACGTAGTCAGCATGCACAGTAATTGGAAGGGTCGCGAATCCTTCTTCCAAGAGTTCAATCGTCACTTCCTCCTTCAGCTTGTCAACGTTCGTAATTCGCGCCTTCAATCCCCTGAACGGTCCGCTTATGACCTCGACGGAGTCACCGGTCTTCAGGTCCTCGATAACCGGTTTTGTAACAATGAACCGATCCAACGCCTCAGCCGAAATCTGACCTTTCGTACGCGCCCTCGCATGGCGTACGCCCGCGATAAGCTCGTCGACGTAGTGAGGCCCAGCCGCTTCCACGAATATGTACCCCTTAACGACATCTGGTGCCAAGATGCTGGCGATTGGAAGTTTCTTCAAACCTATCCTAGAAGAAATAAGGTCTACAACTGTTCTTTCTTGGCCGCTGGTTGTTCTCACAGCGTAGATGAGCATCTTACGCTCGGTGCTCATCAAGGCGAGGCTCCGGCGTTGGCAGCTCCGGTTGACGTTTGCGGGAGCAGGTTGAAGAATAGAAAGAGAACGCGAATGATGAATCCAAGCGAACCGACTATCGCGACTCCTAGGAAGCTGATCTTTACCATCAAAGAGACTTCATCCCGTGAAGGCTTCGTGGTAACATGAAGTAGACGTTTAGTTGAATCTATGAATTCGTGTACGTTCAAGCATTGTCCCTCATGATTTCCATTTGCGCTTGGAACGATTCTGTGTTAAGTTGAAAAGCCCTCTATTTTAACCTTTGAAATTATACGCGAACAATTTCGACGTTCATCTGCTTCAGATCATCTAGAAGTACTGATCTGTCGGAACCGCGAATACCTTTCCAATCTAGGATAGCAGTTCGGCAACCGCCTAATGTTTTGTCGAAGGCCATGCCCACTAATGCTCGATCGTAGTCTTCAAAGAAGTACTTTGAGAAAACGTGGCTTAATGCATAACCATCCTCTCTGATGGCGGTGCAGTGTTTGTTACAGTAATGGCCACCACCAAAACCAACGGCGGCCTTCCCGTTCGCGGGGTCTGTCGCCGCTTTCCAAATTGCCGCGCTCGCTGCTGCTCCAGCTTCTGCATCGTTCCACTCCTTCTCCGTGCTCCCTATCTCTACGAAGAGCGTTGGGATCCCGAGCTCGGTCGGGCCATGGTGCGTGGCTTCTAGGGTGACTGCGTAATTCAGGCTCCTCGTCTCTCGCGCTGAATCCAGAGCCAACAATGCTGTGCGGAGACGCCGTGGGTCTGTCGGGGAGAGGCTCTTGGGTTTGCCTCCGAAATCAGCCCGCGCAGTAGTGTTACCCGTCCAATGAGTTGTCATGGCGGGTTCATTGCTCTCGCTGCGATGTCTTGAGGCAAAGATCACTGCCTCAGGTAGGAAGTCTACGTCCAGCTTGTCGGTGTATATCCCATCAGTTTCGACATGCTTGAGGAAGACCTCTCCAACCTGAAACAGACCCTTAGTGCCAGTCTCTTGGAAGTTGTACGAGTTGGTTAGCTGCCGTGCGATGTTTTGTGCCGCCGGGTCACGTTTAGAGGCGATGATGAGTACAGTCAGGTGTTCTTCGCCTAGCCAACAATTTTTTCTACCATTTGCTCTGGTTCAAAGGAGATTATGTCTTCGTAATCTTGGCCCACGGTAGCGAATAGAATCGGTTTACCGATGATTGTTGCCATCGATATTGCACTGCCACCCTTGGCATCGGCATCAAGTTTGGTAAGTATCACGCCATCTATGGGTATGGCCTGTGAGAAGCTACGGCCCTGTTCGACAGCGTCATTTCCGGTCAACGCGTCCACGACCAAAATTGTGAGGTTGGGTTTAGCCACTCGAGCTATCTTTTTCATTTCCTCGAGGAGGTTCTTGTTGGTCTGCATTCTTCCTGCTGTATCTATTAGGACCGCGTTCGTGCCGTGTGCATTTGCGTAGTTTGCTGCGTCAAACGCAACCGCAGCTGAATCTCCGCCGTAATCATGTTTGATGGTTCTTATTCCAATTCTTCGTGCATGTTCCTCGATCTGTTCTATCGACCCCGTTCGGTACGTGTCTGCCGCAGCGATCAGCACCGAGTATCCTTTCTTCTGGAGTAGGTAACCTATCTTGGCAACAGTGCTCGTCTTTCCGGTCCCGTTGACTCCAACAAAGAGTACGATGGCCGGTTTGTGCTGAGCTTTACAGTCATCCAGCACCTTGAAGAATGTCTCTCCTCCACTCCCTTTCAAGAGTTCAAGCAGAACCTCGCCGAGCACAGTTTTTGCTGGCACGGTGGCATCCGAGAAACGGCGAACCTGAGTGGTCTCAAGTTTCTGTCGCAAACCGTCACAAATCTTCTGCGCAACTTCATAGGCGACGTCGTTCTGAACTAAAACGAGGAGGAACTCGTCGAGTACTTGTCCGATATCTTTGTCTGATAATTCTCGTTGTGATATCTTTTGAGCGAGGCTGCTAACGCCTGATCTTAACTTCTCGAACAACTCTCACCGCACAAGCCCGAATTTTGTTCTCTGAGGTATGAATTGAGGTTGACTTTAGCCGGCGCGACGTGAGGGTTTGGACTGTGGGGGCTGTCGTTGCAGTAGGTCTTCGAGGGCCTCACGATCCTGTTGATATCGAGTGCCGGTTTGCTCGAGTTGTTGTTGGATCGACGTTCTAGCCTTATCAAGATCTTGAAGTCTCCCTTTCAATTCCTCTACGGAGCTTTCAACATCCTTCTCGAGCGCAACGCCGGCTCCTATGCCCATAACAAGCTTCTTCGAATCGGCGACTTGCATCCTGATGTATGAGCCGGCACCAACCGGAACAAGCGTATCCTCTCCATTCTGGAGTTTCTTCATACCTTCTAGGGTGTTATAGGCCAAGGTTACTTCGTTGATCGCGGCGCGAACGATATCGAGCCTCGATTGTAGAACGCCTATGGACCCTTCTAGGAGGCGTATCTCTGACGCGAGCTGTCGTACAACGTCCTCTTCCTTCACCTGTGACGATGCCATTTCTCTAGGCCTTGGCTTCGGGTGCTTCCTTCGATTCCTGAATATCCTTTACCTTAATCTCGAACTGGCGCGCTCGATGCCTACTGCCCATCTCCGCGTAAAGCCGTTGGAGGGCGTGCTCCTTCTTCAGAGCGTTGAATTCCACTGAGAACGGAATCTTTGAGATGCCTTTCTTTATCTCACCCGTAATTCTGAACTTTTTCACTTCTGACAAGGCCTAGTTACCTCGCCCTATGGCTGCGGCGCCCGCTATTAATCTGAAGGTTTCCGCGCTAGTCAAGGTAATCCGATCGCAAGGCCGTCTCTTCTTGGGTCTGCCGCGCCGTACAGGTCATTGCCCTCTGAGAGTTGTGCCGCGTGCACCCCACCGAAATACAAACCTGGATCTCCTCTTCCCATCAGTTTCCTAACTTCGACTGAGTGACCCATCTTACGGAGTTCAGTCGCGGTTCGTCTGGCTAGTGTATTTTCCAGTTGTAAACGATCTCCGTGCACATGGATCCTCGGTGCCGCCACAGCCTCTTTCAGCTCCATTTCAAACTCTACCACATTCAAGAGTACCTGCAAAGTCGAGGAGACGATTCTAGGGCCTCCAGCTGATCCGACCGCCATGACTGGTTTGCCGTTCTTCAGGATGATGGTGGGGCTCATGCTGCTCATAGGTATCTTCCAAGGAGCTACGGAATTAATCGTCCCGGGCCGAGGGTCAAAATCATGCATTGTATCATTCAAGATTATGCCTGTGCCCGGAACGGTAATTCCCGAGCCGAAGTAGCATTCTAGGCTCTCCGTCATCGACACAACATTATGTTCAGAATCAATTACCACGAAGTGTGATGTATTCGACGCAGGCATTAAGGGGTAATTAGTTGGCACTGTTGGAATGGAGGCGTAGTTCGGATTAATCGTTGATCCGAGTTCTTTCGCGAAATTCTTCGAAATCAATGAGCCTATTGAGGAATTGGTGAAATCAGGATCAGAAATCTTTGTTCTGCAGTTCAGATTACTCCTGGCTAAGGTTTCGGCTAGGATATGCAATGCTTGAGTGGAGTTATGCCCGAAATTCTTCAGAACATAGTTCTCCAGCATATTGAGAGATTGCAGAATTATTGCTCCACCTGCACTTGGCGGGGGAGCAGTGATAATCTCATAGTCCTTGTACGATCCACGAAACGTCTCCCTTACCGTGGGCTTGTATCGTTCTAGGTCGGAGAGCGTTATGAGACCGTTGTTTGAAGCCATATCGTCACATGTCTTCTGCGCTATGGTCCCATTGTAGAACTCTTCCGCGCCCTCAAGCGCTATTTCCGCTAAGTCTTTCGCGAGAGAAGGAAGTGCGATCCGTTCACCTTGGTGGTGGGGCCGGCCTCTGTTTAGATAGGTTTTTCTCGACTCCTCTGACCGCTTGAGTTTGTTTGCGCTAAGTTTCCACGTGAAGCCCAGTGTCCTACACACGCGGAAGCCTCTCCTGGCACACCTAATCGCTGGCTCAAGCGTGTCTCTCAGCTTTACCGTCCCGTACCGCTCTAGCATTAAGGCATGGCCTGCGATTGCTCCTGGGACTGCCACAGACTTGTATCCAACTGCGTTCTCCTGGCGGACAACTCGACACGAACTCGTGAGCTTGAACATATCTTCCGAGGCGTTAGATGGAGCTCTTTCGCGAAAATCGACGAAGACGGCTTTCTCCTCATGAGCGAGCCAGATTAACGCAAAACCTCCTCCCCCTATTCCAGAGAAAGCTGGTGCGGCCACTCCGAGCGTGTGTGCGGTAGTTACAGCTGCGTCAATGGCATTACCCCCACGCTTTAGAATGCTCAAGCCGGACTTCGATGCACTGGGATTCGCCGAAACGACCAGGCCAGAGGTGAACTTGGGCAATTCTTCTCTTTCGGGCACCCTCGGACGGTGTTATTAGAAGTTGGTGCACTCTCGGCCGAGGGTGTGGGTCGTACCTTTGCTCGATTTCTCATAGCTGCCGGTTGTGGACGCACATAGTCATTCGTTGATGAAGCTGATTTTGCCCACTCTTCGAACGTTCTCGCGGCGCAAGGCAGGGACAGGCTAGTCGCTTTCTTAATCTGAAACGTTTTTATGGGTCAGGGGAAATCGTGACTTAGAAAATTGACTAGATGGGCTAATCGTTGCCACTTGCTAAGGACGAGATATCTAGGGCACTCGGTGAGTTACGTAAGAATATAACCCAGAAGAAATTCACGCAATCCATCGACCTAGTCGTACGACTCCGCGAAGTTGATCTGAAGAAACCGGAGAATCGCATCAACGAAGCCATCCCATTACCGAATCCTCCCGAGAAAGCTCTGAAAGTTTGTGTAATCGCTTCTGGGGACTTAGCGACACGAGCGAAAGCAGCTGGGGCAGATATGCTCGTTGGGAGGCAGGAAATTGACAATTTATCTAAGGACAAGAAGGGAGCCCGCAAGCTGGCGCAGCAATACGACTTCTTCATTGCTGAGGCACCTCTCATGCCACTTGTCGGAAGAGCGCTGGGCTCCTTCTTAGGCCCTCGAGGCAAGATGCCCACACCCGTTCCGCCAAATGCTGCTATCGATCAGATAATCGCTAACCACCGCAAGATGGTTAGAGTACGCATGCGAGAGCAGCCAGTCCTACAGTGTCGAATTGGAACGGAGGCCATGGCTGATGAGAAGCTTGTGGAGAATATTCAAGCAGTTGTCTCAAGAATTGAACAGAAGCTTGAGAGAGGGTTCAAGAATATCGGGGAAATTCTCGTCAAGGGAACAATGAGCAAACCTGTAAAGATCAGTCTCACAAAGTGATTAAGAATGCTTACTCAACAGGTCGCCGTTTGGAAGAAAGAAATCTACGACGACCTACTTGAGCTACTCAACAAGTACTCAGTCATAGCCGTAGCCGACCTTCAGAAAGTACGCTCATCGCAGATTCAAGAAATCAGAAAGAAGCTACGTGGCAAGGCTGAGCTCATCGTAGCCAAGAATACTATTCTACGGAAAGCTGCCGAGAAAGCGGCAGGCAAGAAGGAGAAAGTAAACCAGTTCGCAGATTCGCTGACAGGATCGAAAGTTCTAATCTTTACTCAGATGAACCCGTACGAACTAATCATCTTCCTGAACAAGAACAAAGTCAGAGTGCCCGCCAAAGGTGGTGACATCGCTACAAGCGATATAATGATCCCAGGCGGAAACACAGGCCTCCAGCCTGGACCTGTAATCAGTGAATTCAACGAGGCAAAGGTGCAAACCCGAATTGAAGGTGGCAGCATCTTCGTCGCTAAAGATACCATCGTGGTAACAAAGGGTGAAGTAATCCCCGTTAAGACCGCGTCACTGCTCTCAAAACTCGGAATGAAACCGATGGAAGCTGGACTATCTCTCTCTTACGCATACGACAACGGCCTGACCCTGGGCCCGAACGATCTCGCCTTCGACCTCGACAAAATGAAAGCAGACGTATCCTCCGCTGCGCGACTAGCTATTGGCGTCGCCGTGGAAGCGAACATCATGCTGCCCGAGACGGCGCCCATAATCATATCCAAGGCGTATCGGCAAGCTGTCGAAGTTAGTGTTGAAGCGGGATTCTTCACTAAACAAACCACCGATCTCATCATCCGGAGAGCATACGCCAGTGCGAGTGCACTCTCATCAGCAATTTCGGCAGTAAAGCCCGAAGCACTCGCTCCTCAAAGTAACCCAGAAACTCCACCAGCCGAAGGAAAAGGTTGAAAAGAGGGACTTCGGGTTACCAGAGCAATCCCACTAAAAATCGGTGTAAAAAATGGAATACGTCTACGCAGCACTCCTGCTACACTCAGCAGGCGGCAAAGTAACAGAAGACGGAGTCAAGAAAGTCCTAACAGCAGCAGGAGTCAAAGTCGAAGAACCCAGAGTCAAAGCCCTAGTCGCCGCACTCTCAGAAATCAAAATTGAAGACGCCCTGAAAGCAGCACAAACAATGCAAGTCGCCGCAGCAGCACCCGCAGCTGCAGCACCAGCCGAAGGCAAGAAAGAAGAAAAGAAAGAAGAAAAGAAATCTGAGGAAGCATTAGCCGGCCTCGGTGCGCTATTCGGTTGATCCCAGCCGCCTGAAGTTCAACGTTCACTTTTCATTCTCTCTTCCAGTGACACGGCTTAACATCTTAGGCTGTTGTAGTTCGGCATTGTCAAGTTAGAGCTGAGTACGTTTTGTCCGAGGAATTCAATGTCTGTAGGTGTGGTGCGAAGTTTACAAACGACGATGAAGGCAGACGGCTCTACGAACTGCACCAACCTTGGTGCGGAAAGCAGGGTAGCAGATTGCCAGAATCTGAGACTCGTCGACATTCGCGCTCCAATAGACAGAGCCAAGAATGACCTTCGAACTTGCTACTTATGCAGTTCGCGTCAGAAGTCGACACTGACGGTCTAAGATCAGAATAATGTATATCAGAAAGGTTAAGGAAAAGCACATGCAAGTTGGGCCAATGATGTTTGCAAACCTTCTGCTTCAGGCCCTCGCGCTCGCCCTCGCTGGCAGAGGACGAGGCAAATAACTTACTAACCTAGTTTGCGTCGTTCTGTTCTGTCAGCCGGAGGTAGTAGCTATTGGAGATTAGTGAGAAAGAATTCGCGGTGCCGTTCTTCAAAGAGAACGGGTTCGTACGTAAGCAGTGTGAATGCTGCAAAGGCTACTTCTGGACCCAGAGGGGTGATGAGAGGTTTTGCGGAGACAGTCCATGTGTGCAATACTCGTTCATAGGCAAGCCTCCCGCAAAGAAGCGGTATTCAATTCATGAGATGCGTGAGCTATTCCTATCCTTCTTTGAGAAAAACGGCCACACCAGAATCAAGCCCTACCCTGTCGTAGCGCGCTGGAGGGACGACGTGTTCTTGGTGGGTGCGTCGATCTACGATTTTCAACCATACGTCACTGAAGGAATGATCCCTCCGCCGGCGAACCCGTTGGTTGTCAGCCAACCCTCCATTCGCTTCACGGACATTGACAACGTCGGTCCCACGTTGGGACGGCATGAACTGATCTTTGAGATGGGTGGAGCTCACGCGTTCAATTTTCCGGATAAAGAAATTTACTGGATGGATAAGACCATTCGATACCACCATGAGCTGGCGACCGAAGAGTTCGGTCTGAAGTCAGAATCAGTTTCATACAAGGAGCACTTCTGGTCTGGCGGCGGAAATGCTGGCCCCGATCTGGAGTGTCTTGCCTCCGGTCTGGAAATTTCAACCTTGGTCTTCATGCAGTACAAAGTCCAAGGCGACCAATTACAGAAGCTACCTATACGAACCGTGGATACGGGTTATGGGATCGAACGTTGGGCATGGCTGAGCCAAGGAACGGCCAGCGGGTTCGAAGTTCTCTATGGCTCAGTGTTGGATAAAATCTTCAGCCTCGCAGGCGTGAAGTATGATGAGAAGTTAGTTGCGAAAGTCGTTCCATACTCAAGCTACATGAACATTGAACGAGGCGACAGCCGAATCGATGCCCGCAAGAAGGAAG
>Ga0326727_10004559_pt1 | contig 41357 bp, 29 predicted proteins | sample MB2enrmetagenome_FD_207643 | JGI IMG/M metagenome (GOLD analysis project Ga0326727, IMG submission 207643) | Lab enriched peat soil microbial communities from McLean, Ithaca, NY, United States - MB29MY | ecosystem: Environmental > Terrestrial > Soil > Wetlands > Peat | place: USA: New York...
CAAAATGACATGGAGACGCTTTGAGTTCTTGAATGACCCCTACGGTGTCGGCGTAGAGCGTTTCCACATCGTAGCCTGAGCGAGCAGCCGCGGTTTCACCATGTCCTCTGAAATCAAAAGTCACGCAGCGATAGTGCTGTTGTAAAGCGGCCGCTTGCTGCGAAAAGATCCGTTCGCTCAAGAGCAGACCATGTGCAAAAACAATCGTCTCCGCGCCCTCTCCACGAAGTTGGTAATGGATCGATGCACCGTTAAGCGCAATGTGCGGCATGAAAAAGTCAATTTAGGGTGATTCCCGAGGATGTCAACATCGCGGATCCCTCATTTTTCAATCCGACGGAGTCCCAGCATCGGGCTTGACTTTTCAGGAAGGCAATGGAAACGTTTCACCGGCACTTGTTGAACGTTTTTCGTGCTCGGGGCTCGTGAGCGAATGAGGGCAGGAGTTTTAGTGCACATCGAATGTCAGATTCAATGAACGAACCGGCACGTCGAATCATCACAATCGAGCGAAAAAGAATACTATGGACAAAGATGCCGCAGAAGTAGCTGGTGAAAAGAAGCAGACCGAGTCAGAGACATTTAATAAGCAGGTTCTAACGGCGGTCGGCACGATTGCGGCTTTTGCTTTCGGCACCTTCGTGCTCGGGGCACTTTTCGATGCGCCGTGGCCTGCCGCTGTTGCCTCTTGTGGCTTATCCATTATGGGAGTGGGAGTTGCCTACTTCCTTCTTCGGCCCCCTAGAGATTGCTGAACCCCAGACATGAAATCAGTTCGCATCATAGCCGTCGCCTGTACGGTCTGCGTGGCCCTGCTTGTGGTGATCGGTCTTACATTGAGTTTCGCGGCATCAAGTCCTGTGGATGCAGCGAAAGCCAGCGCGGTAGCACACGGACAGCACCAGGAAGATTTGAGTCTCCTGGGCTACCAAACGGGCAATGGTCTATTCGTACGAACTGCCCATGTCGACTTGAACGCGAAAGGGCCAAGTGGCCCGATAGTTATTCGCATGGACTTGGTTAGAGCGGCCTTCTCACCGAGTTGGCGGATCTCTGCGTATAATGATGGGATCTCCAAGCGCGAGTAGTGGTCAAATCTCCAAGTCATCCGTTACTGGCAGACGGGACGTTAACGAATCCATGCCCAAGCGAATAGTACAACTGCAGGGAGACCTTTGGCGGATACGACCCGAACAAGGAGAGTTGGACGCCTCCGAGTACCAGGAATTGAGAGATTACTTTGATGAGATTCGGATGCCGTATCGTGTTGAGCAAGGAAGGCCATGCGTTCTTGGGAGCGTTTCCTGGGAGTCGATCTATGAGGTCCTGGATCACTTTTACACTGGTCGAGCCGAGGTCTATCCGTTTTGACCTCGGAAGAGCAGATGGGTGACCAAAACCCCAACGCCAAGGGGGTCATCAAATTCGTGGACATCGGATGAGGTATATGCGCTATAATATGCCGTTGAAGCCAGTTTCTTGGTCTTGATGTCAGGCTCACATTCCCCGCCGTCGCCCCGAATTCAGCCTTTACCCCATACCCCTTGGTGACGCGAATCCACCACGCAAGCCAAGCAAACGCACCCTTCAAAAACCCCAATAAAAAGCCGATAAAGCCGATAAAGCCGATGGTCCCTAACATTTTGTGAGAGCCATCTTCTCTTATGTGTTGGGTTTTATTATTTTGAGAAGGGTCGGCTTTATCGGCTTTATCGGCTTTTTATTGGGGTTTTCCGTCACGCAGGGGTATGGGGTATCAGCTTGGCCCGGCAGGATTAAGCGAAGGAGGGGATGGCGGGCTGGTGGTGGAAGTGACAGGATTGACGAGGCTGAAGGTGTAGCGGTTCAAGGTCAGGGGATTACCAGCCTCCGACCTACCCTGTTCCTGCTGCCTGACTACCCTGAATTCGTCAAAAACCACTTCGGCAGCATCCTTGAACAATCCGCCCATGATCTTGCCAATTTGCTGGGGTCCCTGTTCCACGGTCTGGTTTTCTGCCCCTAAGCCAGGAATCTCGACGTTCTCTTCCAGGCAGATTTCAGCAATTTCACTGGCCGATGTGTGTTGGTTCAGCCGGTTGCGTTCATTCAGTTTAATCGCCACTACCCTCAAGAAGCTGAGATTGGGGTTTGCTGCTCGTTGTTTGGCCGCTTCGTGTCCATCCATTAGCGGAGCCTCGTGAAAGATGTTCTGCACGATCCAATCCAACACCTGGCACCGCTCCCTAAAACCCGTCTCCAAGTCGCCCGTTATGGACTGGCCGGTTTCTTAGGTGCCCGGTTCGGTCTTCATGCCGGCGGCCTTCCAGCCCGAGATGCCGGCCGACATGTGCTTGATGTTCGTATAGCCCAGCTTCTCTGCTGCCTTGGCGGCTCTCAAATACGCTCCGCACTTGGGATTGCCGCAATAAGCGATGATGAGAGCATCCTTCTTCTGGGGCAGGCTGGCGGCGAGCTTGTCCTTGATGGCATCGAAGTCTAGCGCGCCGGGGACGTGGCCGGCCTTAAAGGATTCATCGCCGTTGACGTCAATGATCACCGCCGATTTGGACTCGGCGAGCTTGTTGACTTCGTTGATGCTGATGTCTGCGAACTCACCAGCGTAAGCGGAGACCGCGATAACCGCCGTGACGAGTAGTGCGTTTAATTTCTTCATGTCTTCAATATAATTTGTTTATCGCATTAATTAGTTCTGATGCGAATACGTAACCAACTCGCACTGAAACCTGTGAATGTCAAGGGCATGGCAAAACCAAGCGTTGGAGAATCAGATCTCCCCAATCTCCTTCCACAACGGCTTCAGGTCAGGATCCTCCAAAGCCATCAGTTTGACCTGTTTTATGCCAGCCAGATCGCTTGCCTTCTTCAACCATTCCCGCGCTTCTTTCAGGTTTCCAAGCTGACACGCATAACAGGCCAGGTTGTAGCGGATGATGTATTCCTTTGGGAATTTATCCACGACCGGCAGCAACACGTTCCAGGCTTCCCGTGGGCGCTTCAGCTCGTGCAGTGAATAGGCGTGGTGAATGAATCCAAACGGGTTGTCAGGAGCAAACTCGGAGATGGCTTTTGCGATTTCTGCCGCGTATTCCCACTTCTTGACCGCGGCGTAGATGTCAAACCGGACTTCCAGAACCGAAGGATGACCACGCATTTCTGGTGTGATTTGGTCCAGTTCTTCCGTGGCTTCGATGCAGTTTCCAAGCTCAAACCAGCTTTGCGCAGCTTCCAGGTGTCGCGTGAAAGGGTGGCAAGTCGGTCTCAAGCCGTAGTAGGTCGCGCTGCTCCGCGCGCCTGACGCGACTTGATTTCCATTGGGGACGATCGTCGCTTTCCTTTTCATGGCCAGGTGGGGCATATCGGTCCGTGTGGGGATGTTTGTGGGCCTTCAAGTCCACCGCTCGCAGCCGGTTGGCAGGGCATCCAGACCACCCGCCGTCGATTAAGACCGCGTATAGCGGGTTTTAGGAGGGGCTGGAGTTGGAACTCCAGGGGTAGTAGCCTGTGTCAGCGGTGTCAGCGGTGTCAGCTCGGGGCCGGTGGAAGGCTGTCATCCCAGCAGGCGGTCGAGTGACACTTCCGCCTTGAAAGCATTCATTTTGAAGGGCATAAATGCACTCAGCGGCCTGTTTCTTAATCAGTTAACGTAGAACTCATCATAAAGTTCACATGAAGAACCTTCTTAAGATCGGCGAATGCGCGTCGTTTGTGGTTTTGGCTTTCACGGCATGTGAACTGCCAAAGCAGCCGCAACAGAGTACATTCAAATCCAGCGGAAAGATCGATTATAATGTAACGCCTGAAGAAGAGTCCATGCTTGATTCTATCCAGCAAAGGACTTTTCTCTTCTTCCTGAATGAACATCATCCTAGTTGGGGGATTGTAAAGGACCGCACGGCTCGCTGGGCGCCTGCCAGCATCGCCTCCACAGGCTTTGGAATTCCATGCTTTGCCATTGGGGCTGAAAGAAAGTGGATCACCCGTGAGGAGGCCTCGCAGATCACGCTGAACACGCTCAATTTTTTCTATAATTCAGCCCAAAGCGCTGCTACCAATGTGACGGGTTATAGAGGTTTCTACTATCATTTCCTGGCCATGGATACCGGCAAGCGTACCTGGAACTGTGAACTTTCTTCCGTGGACACCGGCCTGCTCATGATGGGGGTCATCTTTGCCCGGAATTATTACACCCTGGATAATGAAGTTGAAGACCGCGTCCGTTTGCTGGCAGGGAAATTACTTGGCCGAATTGAATGGAATTTCATGACAATGCCCCCTTCGTGTGAATATGCCAACACGATCTCCATGGGGTGGACACCCGAAAAGGGGTTGCACGACATGGGCTGGAGAGGCTACAACGAAGCTCTGTTCCTTTATATCCTGGCCGCCGGCACGGGCATGGAAAATGTCAAACAAGCCTATCAGGCATGGTTAAAGGGGTACAAATGGCAGACACCCTACGCAGGACTTTCGCACGTAGCCTTTCCCCCTCTGTTTGGTCACCAGTTCTCCCAGGCCTTCATCGATTTTCGCGGCCTGTCTGATCCATATATGAAGGAGAAGGGGATCGATTACTTCGAGAACTCCCGCCGCGCCACCTATGTGCAGCGGCAATACGCCATCGACAATCCGCACGGTTGGATCGGCTACGGTTCGCTTTGCTGGGGCGTTACCGCCTGTGACGGCCCGACAGAGAAGTATGACTTCGATGGCAAGACGTTCTTAGGTTATGCCGGACGGGGAACGAGCGGGCCAGAATGGAACTACTTTGATGACGGGACGATTGCGCCTTACGGCCCGCTGGCTTCCCTGCCCTTTGCACCCGAGATCGTTTTGCCGACGATTCAATCGATCCTCCAAAAATACGGCGACCGGCTTTGGGGCAAGTACGGCTTGTATGATTCATTCAACCCGACGGCCAAGTGGTTCGACGATGATTTTCTTGGGATCGACCAGGCCCCGATGCTGATCATGATCGAGAACTTCCGAACCGGACTGGTGTGGGATTATATGATGAAAGATCCCGTGATCCAGCGGGGGTTGAGCCGGCTTGGATTCGAGTACTTGAAAGGACATCACCCCGGGGATGCGCGGCCTCCCGCTAATGGAATCAAGATTACGAACTTCAACGGTTCCCAATTGTTTGTGAAAGTGATCATCAATGAGGTCGCGAGCCAGGACTTCCACGAAAAGGAGATTCGCATCCGCGAGATACCGGCGGCGGTCGCCAACTATTATTAACCATCAAACCTGTCAATGACATGACGACAGAACAGGAATCAAACGCGATTCACCAAACCAAGCCGGAAGATCGCATCCGTTTTTCCCAACTAGCGGCCTACGGTGCCGGGGGCATTATTCCCATCGCCCTCTTCAATATCGCCGGCATCCTCGTGGGTTTGATGGGAAATATCAGCCTTGGGCTCAGCGCCTTCTGGCTCGGCGTCATCCTGATCATCCCGCGCTTGTGGGATGCTCTCTCTGATCCCGTGATCGGTCACCTCTCCGATAATACCCGGACCCGTTGGGGTCGCCGTCGTCCCTTCCTGCTGCTCGGCGGAATCCTCGTGGCGGTCTTTTTTGTGATTATGTGGTGGATTCCCAAAGGGGATCGGGTGCGGCTCTGGTTCCCGACCGAAACGGGCTTCCAGGCGTTTCAGTTGGTCTATATCCTCCTGTCGCTCCTGCTGTTTTTCACTGCCTGTAATATTTTCGAGATTCCTCACGGCGCCCTGGGCATGGAGATGACCACCGATTACCATGAACGCACCCGCCTTTTCAGCGCCAAGAGTTTCGTCGGCAACCTCTTTGCCATGAGCACCCCCTGGCTTTTTGCCCTGGCCAATCTCGAGCGGTTCAAAGGCACCGGCAACGAAGCCGACGGGATGCGCTATGTCTCGATCATGATCGCGGTGGTGCTCATCCCGCTCTCATTCTGGTGGACTTTCCGATTGCGCGAACCGGGCTTCAGCAAGGCGGCCAAGCATGAAAAAACACCTTTCTGGAAAGATATGAAACGCACCGCCAGCAACCGGAACTTTGCCAGGCTCACCCTGGCCGTCTTCACCCTGGCCATGGGTTTCAATTTCGTCCAGTTGCTCGGGTCATACATCCCCATTTTCTACGTGTTCGGCGGCGACAAGGTCGCGGGCGCTTACCTGCTCGGGATCAACGGCACCATCTGGGCCGTCACCGGGCTGCTGGCAGTCTTCCCCCTGAACTGGATCAGCCCGAAATTGGGCAAACGCAATACCTTGGCGATTGCGATCTTGCTCATGTGCCTGGCCCAACTCTCCAAGATCGTATGTTACAACCCTCACTTTCCTTACCTGATCGTTATTCCCACCATCCTGCTTTCCGCCGGGATGCTCTTTTTCTTCACCCTCGGTTCTTCCATGGTCGGCGACATCTGTGATGAAGACGAGTTGGCAACGGGGTATCGCGCGGAGGGAAGTTACTACTCCATATTCTGGTGGTTGATCAAAATGGGAACTGCCTTCGCCAGCTTCATCGCCGGTGCTCTCATCGTCTTAACCGCCTTTGACGAAATCCAGGTCACCAAAGTCGATGGTCTCCAGGGGAATATCCGGGGCATTCGCAGCGAGATCCAATCCTGGGGGGGCGCTCAGACTTTCACCGGCACTCCTCCGGAGCTGCTCGGGAAAACCAAAACGGAGGTCGCGAAAGCGCTCGACGAGGCTAAGAAATATGTGGGCTCCCTGGAACTGGAATCGGCCAAGCAGCCGAAGGCGTCCGAGCCATCGGCGACGGAATACCAGAACCGCAAGCGTGACAGGCTGCGGGATGCGCTAGCCACGATGCGATCCACCGCCGGCGGACTGGAACAGTTGCAGTTGCGCCTGGCCAACCTGGGGCTCCAGACGCAGGACTCCTTGGTTAAAGCAACGGTGGCCGAAGCCATTCCCCTGACCCTTCAAACCAGGCTCGAGAAAGCCAGGATGAACTCATTCGAGCTGATGGCGCACCTGCAATCCCAATCCCAGAAACACCAGAACAGCCTGGCACATTACGAGGAAATCATCCGCAACATGACCACCGTGGACGATCGGATTGCCAGCCTCAAGGCCGCCTCATCCCTGGAGGCCCTGGAACAGGCGCTGACTGCCATCACGAATGACATCGTGCCGCTGACCAAACAAACCCCGTTTACTCTGCTGATGATGCGCGTCGTCGAGATCGGGCTGCCGGTCTTATTGAGCCTCGTTTCCCTCTACTTTCTCTTCCAGTACTCATTGACTGAAAAGCGGTCCCACGAGATCAAAGACCTTTTGAAGCAAAGGAATGAGGCGCGTTCAAAAGAGGCACACGATGCGCCCGGCGCAATGACCGTGTAGCCGCACTCTGGCGCTGCCCACCTTTAATGTATGGCTGGTCTTCCTGCCCCAACCACTGAACACGCATGAACTTCCAGATCAAAGCAAACCACTTCTACCTAAACGACAGGAAAGCCTTCCTCAATTCAGGCGAGATTCACTATTTCCGGATCAAACGTGAGCTTTGGGACCAGCACCTGCAGGCCGCCTGCGAGGCCGGTTTAACCACCGTCAGCACGTATGTCCCTTGGGCCTGGCACGAATCAGAGGAAGACGTCTTTGATTTTGACGGCCGCTCATGCCCGGAACGCGATCTCCAAGGCTGGCTGCAGCGATGCCAGGCCCGGGGGTTGACCTGCATCGTCAAGCCGGGGCCATTCATCCTGGCTGAGACTCGTGCCGCAGGGCTGCCAGACTGGTTCCTGGATCAGTACCGGGAACAAGTCAAAATGCGCGACAGCAAGGGGAAGATCGTGCCGAGCGACGGCGTCAGCCTTTTTCACCCAAAGTATTTGGAGAAGCTAACGCGTTGGTACGACCACGTCATGCCGTTCCTCCACGAACGCGAAATATCGGTCGGCGGCCCGATTATCATGATGCAGATCTGCAATGAGATCGGTTTGTTTTCGTGGCTGGCGCACCAGGCAGACTATGGTGAACGTGTCCGGGCTCGCTTCATTGCTTATTTGTCAACTGCCTGGAAGAGTATTGCCGAACTGAACCGCCGGTGGGAAACCGCTTACCCGGACTTTGCCCATGTTGAGCTCCCCCCGGACGGCCGGCTGCCTTATGCGTCCAAGGGGGACCGCTGCCGCGACCATGACTGGCACCGTTTCTGGAGAACCTACTACGGCAATTACTTGCGCATGCTCACGCGCATGGCCAGGGACAGAGGGGTCAGGGTTCCCCTCTATCACAATCTGCCGGGCTGGATCTACGGCAGCGGCTATGAATTCCCGGTCAATATCACCATGTACGAAGACCTATTCGGGGATAAGAGCGAGCTCTTCTTCGGCGTGGACCATATCCCGGAATTCCTGTCACACCGCAACATGCACGATGACCGGATTATCAACGACATCACCTCCGCCATGCAGGGGAACAAGCCGCTGTTTGCCGCCGAGTTCCAGTGCGGGTCCCGGGAATACCACGTCGTCACCAACCCCCGGGAGATGGTACTCTTCTACAAAGCCAGCATCGCTCACGGTCTCACCGGCTGGAATTATTACATGTTCTCCCAGGGTCGAAACCCAGGGCGCCGGGGCTATTCCGGAGATACGTTTTACTGGTTCACCCCGCTAACGGCTGAAGGCGAGCGCACCAGCGCTTTCGCTCTGGTCCAACGGATGAGCAAAATCGTCAAGACTTCCGAACGCATGATCCTTGAAGCGGAACGCAAGGCCGAGGTCTGCGTCCTTTTCTATCCGCCGTATTATGCCACCGAACTGGAACGGCCGGAAACCGGGGCCAGCGGGCTTAAATATATCGCCTCGGCAATCCGCCGGCCCGCCTATTTCGACGGCTTGTTGAAGGTGCTGCAGGTCCTCAACATAGATTATGATATTGTGGACCTGTGCCAGGCGTCCGCGGAAGCCCTGGCCAAATACAAGCAGGTCTGGGCGTTCAGCACCGATGAAATGAACGCCGGTGATCAGCAGACCCTGCTGAGTTATACCAGGGCCGGCGGACAGTTGGTCATGTTCCCCTGTCTGCCCGACCGCGAGATGTCGCAATCGCCTTGCACCTTGATCCGGGATGCCCTCTCCGTAAAGCCATCCGGAACCGAGATCATCGATTCACCCCTGGTCGATATCTTCAACTTGAAAGACATCAAGTGTGCCAACCCGCAGATCACTTATGCTGAGCAATCGCTTGCCGGCGCGGAAATCATCGCAAGGACAATCGGCGGTTCTCCGTGCGGATTCACAAAGCCACTTGGCCACGGCTCGATCATTCACCTGGGAACCTGGATCGGGTTCGACACGGAAGGGCATAAAGCGGTCTATGAAGCAATTCTGAGGCAATCCGGATCAACGCTCAGGCAGGCTTCCGCCTCCAGTGACCATATAGCCGTTCTGGAGCGCTTCACGCCTCATCATGCCGCCATGCTTTTCATTGGGAACTTTTACAACGAAGAACAGGAAGGTAAAGTCACCTATACCCATCCCGAAAGCGGGGAGACCATCCATGTACCCTACGCGCAAGATCGGATGATATGGCCAGCCCTTTACGGCGTCTTGACCCCGGTGTGCCTGGAAGTTTCTGATGGCATTAAGATCCTGCACAGCACTTCCGATATTCTCGGCGTTGCGCTCAATGACGGCCACCTGGATATCACCCTACACGGAGATCGAGACCTGGCCGGGGAAATCGTTTTCGAGGGGCCCAGGGTTGATCGGATCAGCTCTGCGACCCTATTTGGCGAACCTGTCAGAATGGTGCGTGACGACAAACGCACCGCGTTCATCTACCACCATAAGCACAAGGAAGATGTAACCCTGAGCATAAAGATACTGACGCTTGAGAATTCTCTTGGTCTATCCTGTGAGTTTCTTGCCAATGGTTCCCTCAAAAGCATCCAGGTTGACCCGATCCGGATAAACCTCAAAGCGGCGACCCCCTTTTCCAGGCCGGGCACGAACCTCTACTTGAGGAAAAGAAGCAAACCATTTGAATTCACCGCTCTGCTGGGCCCGGAAAGCAATAGCCGGTTTAACGTCACCGATGATGCTTTTGTTGCCCGGGGGAGCTGGGCCGGTCTTGATTACACCTGCGTGCTGCAACTGTCAAAAAAGAACCTGAGCTGGCGGTGGAGTGTTGATCTCAGGGACCTGTCTGGCCAAGAGGTGGATTTGGATCTGATTTACGTTCAGGACGCCGGGCTGAAACCGCTGAATACCGGGGTGCTAAACGAGTATTATGTCAGCCAGTACCTGGAACGGCGCATCCTTGTGGATAAGACCTTTGGGGCCGTGGCTTGCTGCCGCCAGAACATGAAGGAATCGACCGGCCATCCCTGGTTCATGATGGCCTGCCAGAATGCCGCACTGGCAGGGAGTGTGGACGGCATCCAGTTCTATGGCAGGACGTACCGGGAAACCGGTATCCCGGAAGGGCTGCTTGCTGACCACCTGGGCGGAGAGTATGCTGGCGAATCTTCGGTATTTGCCTTGCAGGAAAAGCCATTTAGCCTAGCGGCCGGCGGGGTTCATAGAAGCGCGTTTGTTGGGACTTATCGGCCAGATCATCCCCAGGCCACATCAAAGGAGGATCTGAACATCCTGCCCGGCCTCATGCTCGAATTTGATGGTGAGACCCCCGCTCCGCGCACCAATGACCTGGTTCCCCCGACAAGGAATCTATTCAATACAACTCCATTCCTGCCGGTGGATGATTTGGATGAGGATGAGCTGAACCGGTTCTTTGATAGGCCAAGGCGCCATTGCGAATATGAAAGTGGCCGGTTGCTGTCATTCTTCAGCACCCAAAACAACCATGTCGTGCTGCGGGCTAAAGAGGTCAGCGCAGACCGGCCGCATGCCCACATTATGCAAGCCCGGGCCGGATACGTGCCGGATGAAGGCACTATGTCCACCACCGCTTTTGCCTTTGGGGTCTTCCATTCACACCTCACCCAGGGCAATACCAATTTCCAGGTGCTGCTGTCGGTCTGTACCAGCCAGTTTAACCTCGCTCCGGAGTCCGGACAGCGGATCTTCGTGGAGGTGGATGGAAGGCGCTATCTCCTTGGTGTCCCCTCGGCCTTCGAGATGGGCCTCAATCACTGCCGCTGGATCTATAAGCACGGCCATCACTGCTTCCAAGTCCGTTCCTGGACCTCCCAAGGCGCTCCGCAGGTCAATATGGACTTTAAAGTGATCAGTGGAAACAAAGTGAAGCTGCTCATTACTCATGGATTTGATGCGCTGAATGGCTGGACCATTCACCCCGGGAACCAGGCCGATGAGTATCTGGCCAAACCCGGGGCCGACAGCGTGATTGCGGCCCAGTTTCCACAGGCACGATTCCGAATTGCCATGAACAGCACCGGCGCCGATTACCAGGTTGGTGGCGACGAAACGCTATATCCGCACGGTAACGGCGCGGGAGGCTCGCTGTTTGTCGTCGCTGTCCGTGAAACCGCAGATTGGTGCATGAGTTTTATCGGTGAAGTGTCTTCGGTTGCCGATGCCGTTCGCTTCACAGACCCTGATCGCCAGTACCTCTCCGATTGCCACGATGGACAGTCATCTTGGAATGATCTGAGCTTGAACCTTTCCCTGCGAGGAACCCAGGAAGACATCGCTGCCATCCGCGAAATTCTGCCCTGGTACGGCCTGAATGCCCTCACCCATTTTCTGACGCCTTACGGGCTGGAGCAGTTCAGCGGGGCAGCCTGGGGCACGCGCGATGTGTCCCAGGGGCCCATTGACCTCTTATTAACCCTTCAAAAGTACGATGCCGCCAGGCAGGTATTGCGCATCATATTCTCCAACCAGGACGCGGATGGCGGATGGCCGCAATGGTGGATGTTCGACCGCTACTCGAAGATCCGGTCGGACAGCGCCCATGGCGATATTGTTTACTGGTGCCTCATTGCCCTCAGCAATTACGTCAAAGTTACCGGCGACCTGAGTTTTCTGAACGAGGTCCTGCCTTATTATCATGAAAAAGGCTCTGCTCAGGCTGAGCATACGCCCCTCAGCGAACATGTTGACCGGCTGATTAAAAGGATCGTTGCTTCCTTCCTTCCGGCCACCGCCTTCGTACCCTTTGACGGAGGTGACTGGAATGATTCCTTGCAGCCGGTCAGTAAGGAACTGGCACAACGAATGATCTCCAGTTGGACCGTCGAGATGAATTACCAAGCCTTTTCTGAATATCAATGGGTCTATGAACAGACCGGTAATCCAGGCAAAGCCGGAGAACTGAAATCAATCTGTGAAAGAATCAAAGTCGATTTCAATAGCTACCTGGTCAAGGATGGCGTCGTCGCCGGATATGGCCTGGTCGCAGACGACCGTAGCATCAGCCTGCTGTTACACCCAAGTGATGCCACCACCGGGATCCATTACAGTATCCTGCCAATGAACCGTGGCATCATCAGTGGGATATTCACAAACGAACAGGCGCAGCATCATCAGGATCTCATTGAACAGCATCTGAAAGGCCCTGACGGCGCCCGCCTGATGGACCGTCCGCTAAAGTACCAGGGAGGTATCCAAACCATTTTCCAGAGGGCGGAAAGCAGCACCTTCTTTGGTCGCGAGATCGGCCTGATGTACATGCATGAGCACCTCCGTTATGCAGAATCACAGGCCCGTTTTGGCAGGGCGGATGCCTTCGTGAAAGCGCTCCGTCAGGCCATCCCGGTGAGATACCGAGACGTTGTCCCCTGCGGGGATATCCGCCAGTCAAATTGCTATTACAGCAGTTCCGATGTTGCCTTCAGCAACCGTTATGAGGCCGATGAACGTTACGATGAAATCAAGACCGGCAAGCTCACGCTCCGGGGCGGATGGCGGGTGTACTCCAGCGGGCCTGGCATTTATATCGGCCTGGTCGTTTCGCAGTTGCTTGGCTTGCGGATTGAATCCGGGAAGATCATCGTCGATCCGGTCATGCCGCATTCTTTGGATGGTTTATCCGTCTCAATGGAGTTTTTGGGTCATGGGGTGACGTGGAATTATGCGGTCAAGGAAGGCAACTTCAGCCCCCAAGCGGTTTCCATTAATGGCAAAGCCGTTCAGTTCATGTATGAAGAAAACAAATACCGCCTGGGCGGAGCCGTGATTTCGGCTGAACAGTTCTTGTCCATGCTGGATCGGCAGGAGAACACTGTGGAGATAAGGTTATAGAGAGACCACAACCTCAGACTTCTAGAGAAAAGTGTTGGGTTGGCGTTTCGGCCCTGGTTCAGTGGCAGCCTGGGCGGGCGCGGAGTCCGTCAATCCTCGGCGAATCGGTTTAGTAGGGAATCCCTTCGCCTCAAGCCATTACTCGTACCCCGCGGGGAGCGAAAACTTGGGGGCAGTGCAATTCCCGGATCGGCCCGAGTGAATAGCAGGGCCATGGTCATGGGACGCAATGACCGGTGGGCTGTGAATGCCCCTCTCTTATTGAGGACCTCAGCGCGTGGGCGACTTTGAGCCAAGTCACAAGGGTACTCCTCTCCCCCGAGCCGCTCATCATGGGCTGTGAGCGGGGCAGAATCTGCCGGTTCAGGCTGCCTGGCGAGTGTATCGGTGGTGCAGACCGCCAAGGAGAGGGAGCGCGATGATTTTGCCACGTTCCGGTGGTTCGGTCGGGCGTGTATGGGGGCAATCCTGGGCCAATGCCCGATGGGTGCGGTGGCGGTGAAAATAGTCCAAATAGTTGGCCAAGACACGGCGCAGGTGGTGAGCGTCGAGTACGATCACGTGGTCCAAGCATTCGCGCCGAATCGAATCGATCATTCTCTCGACGAAGGGATTCTGCCAAGGCGAACGCGGAGCAATGAGCTTTTCATGCAGGCCCAGGGCCAAGGTTCGCGATTGGAATTCTGCGCCGTAAATATGGTCGCGATCGCGCAGCAAAGAGCGTGGTGGGTGGCTGTAGGCGAAAGCCTCGGTAAGTTGCTGAGCCGTCCAGGCAGCCGAAGGACAATCCGTCACATTGAAGTGCAGGACTTTGCGGCGCTCATGGGCCAGGACGAGGAAGACATAGAGAACCCGGAAGGTCGCGGTGGGGACGGTGAAGAAATCGACGGCGATGAGGTCTTTGGCGTGGTTATGCAGGAAGGTCGTCCAAGTCTGGTTGGCGCGCTGGCGCCGAGGGCGATACTTACGGATGGTGGAATCGGACACAGTGATGCCAAGCTTGGCCAGTTCGGCTTGGAACCGCCGGCTACCCCAGGTGGGATTACTGGACCACCTGTGGCGAATGAGGCTAACGAGTTCCCGCTCCAGCGAAGGTCGGCCGTAGCGGACACGGGATTTCCAGCGCCAGAACAAGCGAAAGCCCGACCGGTGCCAAGCGACCACGGTCCGAGGCTGAACGATCAATAGCCCCCGCCGCCAGTCTGACCAGCACCGCTGCAGCAGCATCCAGAGCAAACGGTCCGAGTTGCGGAGCCTCGGCTTGGGAACGGAGCGGCTGAGCACCGTCAGTTGATGCCGCAGGGCCATGTTTTCCAGCAAGAGCTGGGAACGGGATTGGAGTCCCGAACGGAGGACGCGCAGGATCGTGGAAATCAAAGAAAACATCCCCAAGGAGCCTGCCAGTGGGCCCAGAAAAATCAATCAACCCGGATTGCTACAAGGTTTTCGCTCCCCACAGGCTCTTGCTTTGGTTTCAGGGTCTAAACCTCCCCCACCACCGCCTCATGCCAGAATAAAGAAATCCACTCGTGCGCAGCCAAACGATCCTCTTTTGACCCGCCCTTCAATACCAACTTGCCATCCAGGTATTTGATCAACTGCGCCTCACCCCATGACGCAACGACCTCACCCTCGTCTCTGAATAGCGGATAGAATTTCATGTTCATGCGCTCAGGTTAAAGGGGAGGGGTGGACAAATACGGTCCAACCCTCAATAAAAGTTGTGATGGGGAAAGGGGCCCGATTTGACGAATGGGGGGACCCCGTGCGAGCTTCCAGCCAATGAAAAAACTGATGATCCTCGCTGCGTTGTCGTTGTTGCAGGTGGTTTGTACGCACGCGGCCGACTCCGTTTATGCCATTTCACTCAAGGATATCGACGGAAAATCCACCTCGCTGAAAGCTTACGAGGGGAAGGTCTTGCTGATTGTCAACGTCGCGTCGAAGTGCGGATACACCCCTCAATACGCCGGCCTTGAGGCACTCCAGGAGAAATACAAAGAGAAGAGCTTCGCCGTCTTGGGTTTCCCCTGCAACCAGTTCGGCGGTCAGGAACCTGGCACCAACGAGGAAATCAAACAGTTTTGCTCCTCCAAGTACCAGGTGACCTTCCCGCTGTTTGACAAAATCGAAGTCAACGGACCCAATCGGCATCCGCTCTACGTGTTGTTGGCTGACGAGGGCTCCCCCTTTCCTGGCAACATCAAATGGAATTTCAACAGGTTCCTCATCGGGCGAGACGGCAAGATTCTGGAACGGTTCGACTCCAAGGTGAAGCCGGACTCAGCAGAATTGGTTCAGGGCGTGGAGAAAGCCCTGGGTGCCAAATAACCGGCATTCTCGGCTCATCCGGTATGCAGAAAGACCTCCTCCAGGCTATCGACTTTGCTGGGATGGGCCAATGGAATGCCGCCCATGAACTGGTGCAGCAATACGAGACGGACACGACGGCTGCCTGGATTCACGCAGTCCTGCACAAGATTGAAGGGGATCATGCCAACAGCCGGTATTGGTATCGCCGCGCCGGGAAGTTGGAGCACGTTTCCGACGAACCCACGGCGGAGTTGGCGGAGATCAGGCAAGAAGTCGCTGGTCGGGAGTAATCGAGGGCGTGGGTTTGATCGATTTTGCTTCGGGGCCTGATTTGAGACGCGCCTGTTGAGGGAGCAGACCAGGCCAATTCGAACGCTCAGTCGGCTCCGGGCTTTTTTTAGCTGCCAAGGTGCGGATGTTCGGGCTGAGAATCTGGTCCAAGTTGCGGAGTTTGGTTCTTCCCGACAGCTTTGAACGGCCTTGAACGCGGATGACAACTGAGGGGTGGGGAAATAGTGGCGCGGTCGAAATTCAGGGGCTCACCGCTTCAAAATTTCTTCCCCAGTTGCCCCAGGGCGCGTTTTTATTGGGCGGGTGGTATGCTGAGACCCCCCGGAAATGTGCCAGTTGCGCGTTGGGAGTTCAGTCAGATCCCGGGCGACCGAAATCGACTTTTTGACACCAATGAACGCTAAGAAACAAGGGTGAACGTCCTTGAATCCGTTATACCGAGGCGTTATACACGACCTCCTCAGGAAACCGAGAGATTCACCAATCCATTGATATTATTGGTTGGAGTTGGGTTGGAGCGGGTGATGGGAATCGAACCCACGTGACCAGCTTGGAAGGCTGGAGCTCTACCATTGAGCTACACCCGCGCCACGGTGGACCAAATAGTATCCGCGGGAGGCGCGTTGTCAATTCAGTGCGCCTGACGCTTGAACTCCACGGGGGAACGTGTACCTTGCGGCCCCATGAATTCGCTGCTTCTCACCGGGGGACGGGTCATAGACCCCGCGAACCGTTTCGATGGCCGCGCTGATGTGCTGATTTCCCAGGGGAAGGTCGCCGGCGTCGGGCCGGACGCCGCATCCAAAGCCCCCGCCGATGCGGAACGGATGGACGTCAGCGAGCTGGTGGTTTGCCCGGGGCTGATTGATATGCATGTCCATCTGCGCGAGCCCGGCCAGGTGGCCAAGGAAACCACCGCGACCGGCACGGCGGCGGCGGCGCGGGGCGGGTTTACTTCGGTGGTATGCATGCCCAATACTACACCGGCGATTGATAATGCCGGGACGGTGGCCCTGATTCACGAACGCGCGGCGGAGCAGGGGAGCGTGAACGTGTACGTGGCGGGCGCCATTACGAAGAACCTTGCGGGCGAGGAACTGGCGCCGATTGGCTCGCTCAAGAAGGCCGGCGTGGTGGCGATCACCGATGACGGTCATTGCGTGCAGAATAACGAGCTGATGCGCCGGGCGCTGGAATACGCTCAGATGTTCGATCTGCCGGTGCTGGACCACTGCCAGGATGAGTCGCTGGTGACCGACGGGGTGATGCATGAGGGCTACTGGAGCCTTGCGCTGGGGCTGCGCGGTTGGCCGGCAGCGGGCGAGGAGATGATCGTGGCGCGCAACATTCTGCTGGCGGAAACGACCGGGGCGCGAGTGCATTGCCAGCACGTCAGCGCGGCGGGAAGCGTGCGGTTGCTGCGCGAGGCGAAAAAACGCGGGCTGCCTGTTTCGGGCGAGGCGTGCCCGCATCATTTCACGCTGACGGACGCCGCCGTGGCGGGTAGCGAGAAGTTCCTCAGTGCGGACGGGAAGGGCGTTTTCGGTTTCGATACCGGCCACGGCAAGCTGCCGGTTTGGCCGGCCTACGACACTAATCTTAAGGTGAATCCTCCATTTGGCTCGGCGCAGGACCGGGAGGCTATCCTGGAAGGGCTGGCGGACGGCACGCTGGAGGTTCTGTGCAGCGACCACGCCCCGCATTGCGATTACGAGAAGGAAGTGGAGTTCGATTATGCGCCGTTCGGGATCACGGGCCTGGAAACCGAGCTGGCACTTTCGCTGATGCAGCTTTACCACAGCAAGCGGCTTGGGCTGTCAGATTTGATTGCGAAGTTCACGGTTGCGCCGGCGCGGTTGTTGCACCTGCCGAAGGGGACGCTGAGCGTGGGCGCGGAGGCGGACGTGACCGTGTTTGATCCGGACCGCAAGTGGGTGTTCGAGAGGAGCGGCAGCGCAAGCAAGGCGGCGAACAGCCCCTTTTACGGGTGGCCGCTCCGCGGCAAGGCGGTGGCCACGATTGTGGGGGGCAGGAAGGCATGGGTCGAGCAGGGCGAACTGGCGAACGTGTGACTGTAGCTGGCGACCCTGAATGAAAGCGATACTGGCCCTCGAAGACGGTTCCCTGTTTCATGGCACGGGCTTTGGCGCACGTGCTTCGGCCTGCGGGGAGGTTTGCTTCAACACCTCGATGACGGGCTATCAAGAGATCCTGACCGACCCGTCCTACAAGGGGCAGCTCGTCACCATGACGTATCCCCTCATCGGCAACTACGGTGTGAACCGGCAGGACGGCGAGTCGTCGCAGCCGCACGTCGCGGGCTTCGTCATCCGCGAGCTGTCGCCGGTGGTGAGCAACTGGCGGGCGGAATCGTCCCTCTCCGATTACCTGGAGCAAAACGGTGTTCCTGGCATCCAAGGGATTGACACGCGGGCGCTGACGCGGAAGCTGCGGGTGCGCGGCGCGCTGAATGGGTTCATTTCGACGGAAGGAATCACCGACGCCGAGGCGCTTAAGCGCGCCGAGGAATGGCCGGGTCTGATTGGCGTGGACTACGTCAAGGAAGTAACCCACAAGCAGGCGTTTGCGTGGGACCAGAAGGATGAGCAGAGCGCGAACTTCAAACTGGTGCACGGCGCTGGCTCGGCTGCGGCGCGGGAGGGGGGCGATCCGCTGCCGCCGGCGGACATTCCGATTGTGGCTTACGACTACGGGATGAAGTACAACATCCTGCGGCGGCTACGGCAGCGCGGGTTCAAGGTGCAGGTGATGCCCGCAACCGCTACTGCTGAAGAGGTGCTGCGGCATAAACCGGCGGGCGTCTTCCTGTCCAACGGTCCGGGCGACCCGGCGGCACTCGGGTACGCGGTGCAAGCGGTGAGCGATCTGACAAAGACGGGCCTGCCAATTTTCGGGATCTGCCTGGGCCACCAGATTCTCGGGCAAGCGTTCGGCGGGAAGACCTTCAAGTTGAAATTCGGCCATCGTGGCGCCAACCAGCCGGTGAAGGACCTGGAATCCGGCAAGGTGGAGATCACGGCGCAGAATCACGGCTTCGCGGTGGACCCGGCGACGCTGCCGGCGGCGGTGGTGGTAGATCGCATCAACCTGAACGACCAGACCGTGGAGGGGATGCGTCACAAGACCAAGCCGATCTTCTGCGTGCAGTACCACCCGGAGGCGTCGCCCGGGCCCCACGATTCCACGGGGTTGTTTGGGCGGTTCCGGGCGATGATTGAGAGGAAGTGAGGCATGAAACGTGAAACGTGAAACGTGAAGGAGAGAGGGCGCGGCGAGGCCGACAGTGGGCTGCCCCGGGAACCGCTTTCACTCATCCCGCATCACGCATCACGCATGACGTTTCACGTTTCACGTTTCACGGTTCACGCTTCACCTTTCCGTTTGACTTGAAACGGGCGGTGGCGATAATCGCAGCACTTAACTAACTTATGGCTAAACTCGTTGTCCTCAGCGTCGGAATGACTGGGCGCACCCAGGAGTTGAAGGCGGAGAAGACCACTATTGGCCGGGTGGAGGACAACACTTTCCAGATTGCCGAGCCGTCGGTGTCCAGTCATCACTGCGAGGTGCTGCTGCGCGGGAAGGATGTGGTGGTGCGGGACTTGAATTCCACCAACGGGAGCTACATTAACGGCGAAAAGGTGACCGAGGAGAAACTGATGAAGCCCGGGCAGATTTTGCGCCTGGGCCAGGTGGAGATGCGGCTGGAAACGGATATGCCCGCTGCTACGGCAAAGAAGCCCATGGATCAGACGCTGGTCATGCAGCGTGGCGTGAGCCTCGACGAGTTGGAGCAGGGCACGCGCGTCGGCGGGTTCGACACCAAGAGCGCGGGCTTCTCGAAGAAGACCGACAAGGGCAACAAGATTTTCTGGATTGTCGCCGGGGTGGTTGGCCTGGCCATCATTTGCGGACTCCTTTACGCCTTGACGATGGCACAGAAGTAGGTTACTTCTCTTTCAGCCAGCGAGCCACTTCGGTAGCAGCATAAGTAATCAGAATGTCGGCGCCGGCGCGGCGCATGGCCAGGAGGCTTTCCAAAGTCACGGCGCGCTCGTCAATCCATCCGTTTGCGCCCGCTGCCTTCACCATCGAGTATTCGGCGCTAACGGAATAGGCTGCGGTGGGGTAACCGAACTCGGTCTTTACCCGGTGGAGGATGTCCAGGTAGGCCAGCGCCGGCTTGACCATGACGATGTCCGCACCTTCCTGAATATCGAGCGCGACTTCGCGCAACGCCTCCGCGGCGTTAGCCGGGTCCATTTGATAGCTGCGCCGGTCGCCGAACTTCGGGGCGGATTCGGCCGCCTCGCGGAAGGGCCCATAAAAGGCGGAGGCGAACTTGGCGGCGTAGGACATGATGGGCGTCTCCAGGAAGCCAAGCCGGTCCAGTTCCAAGCGAATCGCGCGCACCCGGCCGTCCATCATATCGCTGGGGGCGACGATATCGGCGCCGGCTTGGACGTGACTGGCGGCGGTGCGGGCGAGCAATTTCAAGGTGGGATCATTTAGAATCCTGGCGCCCGATTTGTCCTGGCAAACGAGTCCGCAATGGCCGTGGTCCATGTATTCACAGAGGCAGATGTCAGTGATGACGAGCAATTGGGGCAGTTCCTTTTTCAAGAGGCGCACGGCTTGTTGGACGATGCCGTTGGCGGCGTGGGCGCCGGAGGCCTTGGCATCTTTGGTGTCGGGAATTCCGAACAGGAGGACCGCCGGCACACCCAGTTCGTGTGCCCGGCTTGCTTCGCGCAACAGCTCATCCGGCGAAAGCTGGAACACGCCGGGCATGGCGGCGATGGGGTGGCGCAGTCTTCGGCCTGCACGGACAAACAACGGCAGGACCAAATGGGCTACGTTCAACTGCGTTTCGCGCACTAAGGCGCGCAAGGCGGGCGACTGCCGCAAACGCCGGGGCCGATAGGCAGGGAACTGTCCGACGGGATACAAGCTCATGGCTGTATTCTACCTTCGGAGCCCCAGCTTCAAAGTTCAAAGTGGGAGCGTAACAACCCTGGGGCTTGACACCACCACCGGAACGCCGGATTCATCCGGCAGCCCCGGCGCAGTTCGTGGCCTGCCGGATGAATCCGGCGTTCCGATTAGGATGGCCGCCCACTTAGGTGGTGGTGTCAAGGGGCGATGCGCAACCCTGTTCCGGGACACTGCCTCATTTTGGGCCATTGTGCAGGGGGAATCTGGAACGGTGGCCCTGCGGGGAACGGGTGAGATACCCAGGTCAGGCGGCCGGCAGCGAGGGAGGGGGAGCCGGTTCCGGTTTCGAATGGCTGATCTTGACTGGGTGCGGAATGTCGGGGTTGGCTGGCTGGACCATTGTGATGCTGAGCCTGCGCCGGGGCAGCACGGCCTGGATGATCGGCGGTCGCATTTGCGCCAGGAACAACGCGGGCGACCGAGGCTGGGGCTGCCGGTTGGCAATCGCGGCGAAGCCTCGTAGCTCTTGCAGCAGCTTCAACATTCTGACTTTGGTGGCCATAAGCGTGTTCTCGAGGGAGTGGCCGCAGTTCACGTGCCATGAGGGCGGCGGCCGCGGTACATGTTTGCTTAAATGCCGCTTGGCAGTCTCCGGCGGTTTTGGTTAGCTGACGGCACCGAATGACACGACCGCGCTCCATGCTCGCGCTCGCGCTGTGCGCTCTGGGCCTGCCTATGACGCTAGAGGCGCAGCAGCGGCCGGGGTTGGAAATGGAGGCGCTCAACGACAAGGGGTGGGCGGAGTTCAACTTCCAGACCGGCCTGGGCGTGGGGACCAACGGGATGTTGGTCCGCTACGGCAGCGCGTTCCTCACGGCGGACCAGGTGAGCCTGAACCAACAAACTGGCGACGTGGTGGCCGACGGCAACGTCCACATCCAGAGCGAGGAGCAGATCTGGGCGGGCGAGCATATCCGCTACAATTTCATCACCCGGCAGATCGAGGCGGAGCAGTTTCGGACGGGCATGACGCCCGTTTTTGTGCAGGGGAGGGGGCTGCACGGCGAGACCACGAACAACGTGTATGCGGCGACGAAGGCAGTCATTACGACCGACGACGTGTCCGAGCCGGCCATCAAGGTCCGGGCGAAATATATCAAGATCATCCCGGGCCAGAAGGTGGAGGCGCACAACGCGACGCTGTACTTGGGAGGGGTCCCGGTTTTCTGGTTTCCCTATTACTCGCGCAACATTGGGCCGCACGCGAACAACTTCGACTTCGTCCCGGGCTACCGCTCGTACTACGGGCCGTTCCTGCTTAGCAGGTACACTTATTATCTAAACGATGAACTGGACGGCACGGCGCGCGTAGATGTCCGCCAGCGGCGCGGGGTGGGCCTTGGGCCGGATTTGAACTACCACCTCGGCCCCTGGGGTGAGGGGACCATAAAGTATTATTACCTGTACGATCTGGACCCGGGCGCGAGCGGCGGCGACCCGAATGTGAACCCGAACCGGCAGCGGGTTGATTTCTCGTATCAAGCCAATCCGGCCACCAACCTGAACGTCAAGGCGGTGGTACGGTATCAGAGCGACACCAACATCGTGCGGGAATTCTTCGAGGGCGAATACGCGCAGGACACGCAGCCGAATACGTTCTTCGAGGTGAACCGGTTCTGGCAGAACTTCAGCCTGGATACGTACGTGCAGCCGCAGGTGAATGACTTTCTGGAGACGCAGGAGCGTCTGCCGGACGTCCGCCTGACGGGCCAGCGGCAGCAATTGTGGGGGACGCCGGTTTATTACGAGAGCGTGAATTCGGCGGGGTATTACCGGCACCAGTATGGGCTGACTAATGGCCTGTCCACGGGTTTAAATTACGAGGCTGCCCGGGTGGACAGTTACCAGAAGCTGGTGCTGCCCCAGACCTATTTCGGCTGGCTCAATGTGACGCCGCGCGTGGGTGGCCGGTACACATACTATGGAACCGAGACCGGGCCGGGTGCGACGACCGGGGATGTAAGCCGGTGGGTATTCGACACCGGGGCCGAGGCGTCGGCCAAGGCGTCGCGGGCGTGGCCGGAGGCGCAGAACGACTTTTTGCAGGTGGATGGTTTGCGCCATATCATCGAGCCGTCCATTGACTATGCCTATGTCCCCAACCCCAACGTCTATGGGACCAACGGGGTGCCGCAGTTCGATTACCAGTTGCCGAGCCTGCGGCTGCTCCCGATCACCATGCCGGACTATAACTCGATTGACTCGATCGAGGGGGAGAACGTGTTTCGCTTCGGGTTACACAACAAGCTGCAGACCAAGCGCGACGGGCAAGTGGTGAACCTCGTGGACTGGAACGTCTATTCAGACTGGTACGTGCATTGCAATACCAACCAGCAAACCTATTCGGACCTTTACTCGGATCTGACGGTGAAGCCGCGGTCGTGGCTGACGCTGGAATCGCTTACGCGCTATGACATTGCCGGCGGGGACTGGCGCATGTCGCTGAGCACGGTGACGCTTCGCCCCAACAACACGTGGAGCTGGACGGTCGGGCAGTTTTACCTGCGTGACGATGTGAACAACACGCCCACGGCGTTGGGTATCGGCAACAACCTGTTCACCAGCACCATGCTGTTCCGGCTCAACGAGAACTGGGGTTTCCGGGCCTCCCAGATGTTCGAGGCGCGCACCGGGGTGATGGAGGAGCAGGATTACTCGATTTACCGCGATCTGCGGAGCTGGACCGCCGCGCTGACTGTTCGGATGCGGAACGGCGTCGGCACTCCGAGCGACTTCACGGTGGCCTTCACGTTCTCGCTCAAAGCTTCGCCGCATTACGGGCGCGGCAGTGAAATTGGCACACCGTATTGGCTGCTGGGTGGTTAGTCCTCTCCGCGAACGGCTGCACCGGACGGGATAACGTCGGGGCCGAATGGTCGCACCGTGACGTGGCGGGGTTCCGCCGCGTTTCTCGGGGTAGGCTTGACGGGCGGGCGGGAGCCGGGGCTAACGTTCGTGTCGGATAGCGCGGTCAGTGGGCGCCTGGAATCGGGCTGCGTACTGTGAGTGCGGGCAGGTATCGAAGTAATGCAGGCCAACACCTTGCGGGAGGCAATGGTGGAGATAGAGCGAAAGTAGGCAGGAGCGTACGCGCGAGTCCGGTGGGTATCCGGAGGGTATCCGGTGGGTATCCGATGGGTACCCGGAGGGGTTATGGGACTGTCCCCGCGGTCCAGGGGTGAGGTTGGCCGCCGCGAGGGCGGCTGCGGAATTTCCTGCCGGCCTCGCACTGAACGTCACATTGCTCGCCGGTGAGGTCGTTCCACCCAAGGGAGGCGGCGCCAAAGGCGCAGGGGGAGCGGTATTGGGCGGGAGTGGGGGCCTTAGCGTCGAGGCGGTGCTGAGCCTGGCACTGGCCAGAGCGGTTCCTGAGGGCGACGATTTCGCCGCCCTTCCCGCTGCCGAGGATGCCTCGTGCTTTCATGGGGCTATGTCATTTGATTCTGGGGCTGGACAAATCGCGAGCCTTCCAGCCGCGGCCTACGCTGCCGGCAAGCCGTTTATTGTTGGTCTGCCGACGACCGGTTGAAATATACCTCAGGGCGGCCCAGCCGCAACCGAGTACGGCGAAGGGCAAGAGGCATCTGCGCGTGCGCGCAAGGAATTTGCGCGGGGCGCGAAGATTTTCCCGGATAGGGGTGTGTGGCAAAAGCTGCGACGAGTACCGCGCTGGGGGGTCTTCCACAGCGAGACTCGGCCGGGCGGTGTGGCCGCAGCCTGGGATTACGGAATGATTCCGGGCGAGTGCGCGGTTGGGTTCGGGTTTGGGGCAGGTTATGGGCGGGGAAGGGGGTGGAAGCGGAAATGGGCCGGGTGGTGGGCATCGGGGTCGAGTTCGAGGGTGCAGTAGCCGCCGTCCTTGAGGAGTTCGATGCCTGCCAAGGCGGGGCACAGGCGGAGGCGGAAGGGGCGCCAGTAGCGGGCTTCGTGCAAGGCGGTGCTGAGGCGCAGGACGGCGTGACCGAGGAAGCGGATAGGCGGCATACCGGCGAGGAGGCGACTTTTCCACAACACGAGGTTGGAGTGCAGATGGCCGATGGTGGTTTGTTCGAGCTGCGGGAGCTTCACGCGGACACTCTGTTCGCGCCAGAGGAAGGGCAGGGCGGTGGGGTCGTGACAGAAGAGCAGGAGTCGCTGGCGAGGCTGGAGGGCATCGAAGGCGCGGCGGATGTCGGCGAGGTGCTCGGCGCGGAGGCGTTCCCATTCGGGCCACTCTGTGGGCAGCGTGTCGGGCTGGAAGACCGGCAGGGCGACAAGCGAAGAGACAATACCCAGCAGAACATAGCTGCCGATTTCCAGCCGCCAGAAGGGCTCCAGGCCTAATTCCTCGCGGGCGCGGCGCCAACTGGCCAGGCGCATGCCGCCGTTGCCGCCGAACATGGTGATCTTACCCAGTTCGTGGTCGCCGTAGTTGGCGCGGAGTTTGGCGCCGAATCGCTGGCAGAGCTTGCCGAGGCACTCCTGGGCGCTCTGGCAGGCGGCATCGTCACTCAGGCCGACGAAGGCCGAGTTGCAGGAGTAATCGCCGTTGGCGATGACGTAGTCGAAGTCGGCGCCGCGTTCGAGGAACTGGTCGAGGAGATGGTTTTTGCGCAGCGGCTCGCGCAGCCAGATGTGGTGGCGGTAGAAGCGGGCAAGGGCGCGGACGACCGGGTTGCGGATTTCCCGCAGCTCGAAGTCGTGGCCGCGGGCTTGTTCGGCGGCGGCGGCGTAATGGATGTCGCTCAGAATGCCGAGCGTACAGGTGCGCATGGGGCATCAGCCCGAGGCGGGGAGAAGGATCTGGAAGGCGGTGCCTTTGTCGGGCTCGCTCTGCACAGTAATGGCGCCGCGGTGTTCCTGGATGATGCGCCGGGTGATGAGCAGCCCCAAGCCGGTGCCGTTGGGCTTGGTGGTGAAGAACGGTTCGAAGAGGCGCTCCATATTCTCGGTAGTGATGCCGATGCCGTTATCCTTGATGGTAAGCCGGAGATGCGCCTGGTTGGAGACATCCGCCGGCTTCCGGGGCGTGGTGCTGGGGGGGAGGAGGTCAGTGGCGACCGAGAGGGTGCCGTTCGGCCCCATCGCTTCGAGGGCGTTGAGGAACAAGTTAACGAAGGCTTGCTGCAACTGGTAATCGTCCCCGGAGAGCAGGTCGGGCGCAGCCTGGAACGACCGGTTCACGGAGACCAGTTTGGCTTCCAGTTGAGGCTGAACGAGGCGGAGGGAGTGGTCGAGGATTTCATGGAGGCTGACCTTGCGGAGGGCCGGGCGGGCGGAGGCGGCGAACTTGCGCATCCGGCTGACAATGGCGTCAATGCGCCCCATTTCGCGGCGGACGACTTCGACGAGTTCGGCGTCCTGGTGCTTTTCGAGGAGGAGATCCACGAAGGTTCTGCCGGCGATGAGAGCATTCTTGATTTCATGGGCCATGCCGGCGGCGAGGGTGCCGATGCTGGCCAGGCGATCGAGCTGCTGGATGTGCTGCTCGACTTGCCGGGCGGGGGTGAGGTCATGGAGCACGAGCACGGTGCCGGACTTCTTCCGGCCAGTCTGGAGCGGCACTGCGCTGGCGTGAAGGGTGACTGCGCCGCGGTTGCCGGCGCTAACCTTGACTTGGCGATCAGCCGGCGATTTGCCCGAAGCCAAGGCGGCCCGCGCGAGAGCCCGGAGCGCGGCAGGCAGAGAAGCGAAGGGGGGCAGAGTCGGCTGGTCCGGGCGCAGGCCGAGGAGGTGGTTGGCCTGGGCATTGAGCGAGACGACGTTGCCCTTGCCGTCAATGAGGATCACTCCCGGGGCGAGGCAATCATGGAGCACCTTGACGAAGCTCAGGGTCTCCGTGGTGGCTTCAATTCTGTGCGGCTGGCTCAGCGGAGAACCGTCCGGCCTAGCCGAGGCACGGTCTGCGGGGAGCCGTTTAGACGGGCGGGGTCTGTCGCGGTCAGAACCGGTCATAGCAGAAGTGCGGTGCCACGGAATGCACAATTGTAACCCCTTTTTGCTGGGGTGACAACAAGAAAACGACGCAAGCGCGGAGCGGCGAACAAAAGGGCTCGACAGTGGCCTGCGCCTGAGAGAAACTGACTGAAAGTCACCTTAACCTAACAAAGCCGCATGATGCCAATGAACGTCCTGCTCATATATCCTGAGGTGCCCCAGACCTTTTGGAGCCTGACGCACGCGTTGCGGTTCATGGGCAAGCGGGCTTACTCACCACCACTGGGCCTGCTGACGGTAGCAGCGATGCTGCCGCCGGAGTTCCGGCGGCGGGTCCGGGATCTAAATGTGGAGTCGCTGCAGGAGGAAGACCTGGCGTGGGCGGACTATGTATTCTTGAGCGCGATGGATATTCAACGCGACTCAGCGCGGCGTGTCATTGACTTTTGCAAACGCGCCGGGGTGAAAGTGGTGGCGGGAGGGCCGCTGTTTACTAGCGACCCGGAGCACTTCAGAGATGTGGACCACCTGGTGCTGAACGAGGCGGAGGTGACGCTGCCCGGGTTCCTGAATGACCTCCTGAAAGGCGAGGCGAAACGCCTGTATTCGAGCACCGAGTTTGCGGACGTGGGCCTTTCGCCGCTACCGGCCTACCAACTGCTTAAAGCCAAATACTACGGGGCCTTGAGCGTGCAGTTCTCACGAGGGTGCCCTTACCAGTGCGAGTTTTGCGACGTCACGACGCTGTTCGGGCGCCGGCCGCGCATAAAGACGGTAGCGCAGACCGTGGCCGAATTGGACGGCATCTACCGGGTTGGCTGGCGGGGCAAAATCTACTTCGTGGATGACAACCTGATGGGCAACCGGCCTTTTCTGAAGAACGAACTGCTGCCGGCAATTATCCGCTGGAAACACGGCAAGAGGAGTATCTCGTTCCACACCCAGATCACGATGAACCTGGCCGATGACCAGGAAATCATGGACTTGATGTATGAGGCCGGCTTCGACTGGGTCTTCATCGGGATTGAGACTCCGGACGAGGGCAGCCTGGCCGAGTGCAACAAGAAACAGAATCTGCATCGCAATTTACCGGAGCAGATTCGCCGATTGCAGCGAAACGGGTTGCAGGTCCAGGGCGGTTTCATCGTCGGCTTTGATCACGACCCCCCGGACATTTTTCGCCGCCAGTATGAGTTGATTCAAACCAGTGGTATAGCCATGGCGATGGTCGGCTTGCTGCAGGCGCCGGTGGGAACCGATCTCTTTAAGCGGCTCAAACGGGAGGGCCGGCTCATTGGCGAGTTCTCGGGCAACAACGTCATGGATGACACCAACATCATCACGCGGATGGACCGTGACACGCTCCGAACCAAATACCGGGCGCTGGTCACGGCGCTCTATGAACCGAAGAATTACTACGAACGGGTGAGAAATCTTCTGGTGGAGCTCAAGGAGCCTAAAGAAAAACCTCCGTTCACACTTGAGGCCCTGCTGGCGGTCGTGCGCTGCTTCTTCTGGCTGGGCCTGATCCGGAGGGGCCGCCTGCATTTCTGGCGGGTGTTCCTCTGGACCTGCCTCCGCAGGCCTGAATCAGTGCAGAACTTCCTGGGGTTGGCAATCCTTGGTTACCATTTCCGTAAAGTCCACGAAGAGCTGGGGGCCGCACGCCAGACCGAGCCGCACCAGGGCGGGACGCCTGCACCCCTGGCTCCGGCGCAGCCGCAGTTGGTTTCGTCCTGATCGCATCCCAGAATCAGGGAAACCCGGCCACGGTGGTTCGTTTCAGCTTTCGCCATGTGTCGGGTGTGACTCAGAAGTGATAACCGACGGAGAACGAGAGCGTCGGGGTGAAGAGTTTGTAACGACCGTTGGCAGCCTGATTGACACTCGGATCCACGGTCACGTTGCGCCAGCCGCCGCCGATGATCTGGAGAGCGGCAGCCCAACTCCATCGCTGGCCTTTGTATCCGCCACCGAGGCTGCCGATGTGCAGATCAGTGTCAGGTACCATGGGCGTGAAGTAGAGACTCGAAGTGGAGGCTTCGCTGTAAAAGTACCCAGCGCTGAGGTAATAGCCACTGTCGAAGTAGCGCGTTACGCCGACTTCGTACATGAAGCTGGCTTGCCAATCCAGCTTGCTGTTGGGCACGGGAACCGGCGTGCCTTGGTATGCCAGGTTATTCAGCGAGCTCCAATCCGCCCAGTCAATGTCAACCTCTAGGTTCCAGTGCTTGGTGGGCCGGTAGGAGACGCCGCCGATGACGACCTGGGGGAAGTCCACCTTGGTGGACGCGCCGCTGACTGACACGGACTGGTATGGGGGCGGGGGATTATGGAGACTGAAGTCGCCCTGATAATCCATGCGGCTGCGGCTGCGGTAGGAGGCGCCAAAAGACCATTGCTCGAACGGTTGCCAGAGCACACCGCCGTTGAACCCGTAGCTCCAGTCATCGCCCTTGAACTCGGTTTGGTCTGCCGAAAGGAGCGGGGCGGGGCTCGGGAGGATGCCCTGGACCAGCGTAAGCCGGGAGTAATTGAAGGTGGGGCCAGCGCCGACGGAGAGCGACGGGAGTATCTTCCAGGCCACGACAGGGTTCATCGTGACGTAAGTCAGACTCCCCTTGAGCGATTCCTGGCGGAAAGGGGTGTCGTTGGGCCATTTGACGCTGAAACCGAACGGTTCATAAACGCCAACGCCGAACGACACCGGCCATTCCTTGGGCGTGAGGGTATATTGCAAGGTGGGGGCGGCGATGACCTCCGGATCGTTGTGAATACCCTGGCCGCTCGGACTGTTGTAGTCTGCATAGATCCCCAGATAGAAGAGGGAGCCGGCTTGGATATTCTGCCCTTCTAACTGGGTAATCCCGGAGGGATTATAGTAAATGGCCGAGGGGTCGTCAGCGGTCGCGACAAAGGCGTTGCCACGGCCGATGGCAAAGGCATCCTGGTTAGGGATCCGGAAACCCAAAGCGCCAGCATTGGGTGCCCAAAGAGCCCAGGCGCAAAGCATCAGGGTGGGGACAGAGACACCTCGGGATTGAGCGCTGCAACTGCCAAAAACTTGCCATCGGCAGACTTCAAGAGTATTTTGCTTTGTCTTTTTCATAGCCGTTGATTCAGACTCTTACCATTCCGTGAGACCAGCCCGGAACTCCCCGAAAAGGGGTGGATACTACTAGAGCAAGTAACTTGCCAAACCGCTCACGAGGGGCCCAATCGTTCTGGTGCAATGCCTAGAGCGACCGTGAACGCGAACCAGGACTAGAGAATCGCGTGTTCTTCAGTGAAGAAAACCGAGCAGTTGGGCAGATCGCAGAACTTGGCCTCGTCTTGGGCCAGGGTCAGATTGGCCTGCTGCCCCTCCGGGGTCTGGGCGGCGGCGAAGAGATCCTCGATCTTGTCGAACCAAAGTTCGGTGAGGCCGTCGTAAGGTGCCTGAGCGCCCCTGGCATGGCGGGCGATTTGGTTCATAGGCGTGTCCAGGGTGTGGCTTTGCACATAACGTTTGGCACGCAGGGCCTGGGCCAGCTTTCGCACCAACGGACCATGGTTCTCCAGCCAATACTTCCGAAAAGCCGCGGGGCTGAGATCTGGACGGCGGCGAACCACATAGACGAATTTGACCATGACACCCTTTTTAGAGTGGGCCGGAGAAATGTCAAAGTTTTTGTTGTTTTGGGCGCTGTGCAAAAACTGCCTGCGTTGACCGAATTCCCTCGAGGCGGGCAGGACCATCCAGTCGAGTGTCCCGATTTTGGGCAGTCTGCGGGCGCGTAGCCAACGCTAGAAGCGAGGCTCCAATCAAGGCATGTCAACCAACGGGGGCTCGGGGTCTGGGCATTTCGAAGCCGAGTCCGTATGGAACCGACGCGTGGAGTTGTGAGCTCAGCAACTTCAGCCAAGGCCCGAGGCATTCTAATTTGTTTTCTTGTTGGCTCGAAAAATGGTATCACAATCAACGCAGGACACGGTCTCGCGCGGGCGGTTGGTCAGGCTAAGTTTGCGGGCGTAACTCTCGGGTTTAGAGCGCGGCATGGGAATACAGAACAGCGAAATTAAAGACAGCCTGGTGATTTGTCAGAGCAGCCAGGGCGGCGAAATGCGCAGCAGCCTGCTGCGGTTGACGCGCTTTGCCGTGGCGTTCGAGGTTTACAACCCCGTGAGTGCTCTGCGCCTGTCTGAGGTCTTGGGCGAGTTCCGGATCATCGTGCAGGACCGCACCCTGTACTCGGGACGGGCGGTGATCGGCAGCCTGGTCAACGCCGGCTTAACGGTCGTTTGCGAGGCTACCCTAGACGAGGGCTCGTGGTTGGACGTGGAGCTCACGCCGGGTGACAACGGTGACTGGAAACTGGGCGAGCAGTTTGCGGGCTTCATGCACGAGTGGCAGAAACTATACAAGGTCGTGTCCGGCTACAAGCTGATCATTGCCGATATGCAGAGCTTCTTTATGGACCTGCGGCTGTGGCTGGATCAGGTCGAATTGGGCGTCCGTTCCTTGCCGTCGGGGAACCGGTTGCGCCTCGAGCGCGACCTGGCCGAGGAAGCGGCCGAGCCCGTGATTGGCTCGATGAATGCTCTGTTTGAGAAATTCGAGGTGGTGGCGAGCGGGCTAGAAGAGGAACTCAAGCCGGCGCACCGGAGCTACATGCGGCGGCAGCTCCACCCCTGGGTCCTTTGTGCGCCGTTCGCGCATCGCGCCTTTTATAAGCCGCTCGGCTATGCCGGGGATTACGAGCTGGTGAACATGATGGCACGGAATGTGCCGGAAGGCGCCTCACTTTTCGCGAAAGTGGTCAACACTTGGTTTCTGCGGCAGCCCCCAGCCCAGGCGCATCGCAATCGTATACGCTACCTGCTGGAGCAACTCGTGCGGGAAACCGTACGTGCGAACGCGGCTGGCCGAGATCCTCGCATTTTCGACGTAGCATGTGGGCCGGCGCAGGAAGTGCAGGAGTTCCTGGCCGAACAGCCAGTCAGCGCGCGAGCCGATGTTACCCTGCTGGATTTCAACGAAGAAACGCTCCAATACACGCGTGCTGCCCTCAACGACCGAAAACTGCGGTATGGGCGGAGCACCCCGCTGCACTTCGTCAAGAAATCCGTCCAGCATATCCTCAAAGAGAGCAGTCGAATCGTGGAACGCCCGCCGCAGGACCAATATGATCTGGTGTATTGCGCGGGGTTGTTTGATTACCTGTCGGATCATATTTGCCAGCGGCTGATGAACATCATGTACGCCTGGCTGGCTCCCGGCGGGCTGCTCGTAGCCACCAACGTTGAACCGGCGAATCCGCTGCGTCACGGGATGGAGCACCTGCTGGACTGGCACCTGATTTACCGCACCGGGCCGCAACTGGCGGCGCTCAAGCCGCAAGGGGCGGACGCCGATTCGGTCTGTGTCCGGTGCGATGATACGGGGGCAAATGTGTTTCTTGAGGTGAGAAAGCCTGGCCATGCGTGACAGCCTGTCCATGACTCAGCCTGAATTCCGGGCTGCCTTCCTGGCCAACGAGCAGCAGGAGCGCATTCATACGGGCAAAGTGGGTTCGGCGCTGGTGCTGTTCCTGATGCCGACCGGGATCCTGATGGACCGAGTCGTTTATAGAGACGACTGGGTGTTTCTTATGGTGCTGCGGCTGGCGTGTTCCGCCCTGGCGGGAGTGCTCTGGTTTTTGCACACGACGGCGTTCGGGCAAAAGCACTACCGCCGGCTCGGGCTGCCGATCGCCCTTGTGCCCGCGTTCTTTATTTCTTGGATGACCTGCGTCGTGTGGGACCGCAATCCTCACTTCCTCGGGTCCTCTCCGTACTATGCCGGGCTCAATCTGGTGCTACTGGCGGTGAGCGTGGTGGTGCACTGGAGCGTGCGCGAGTCTCTCCTGGCGGTGGGCAGTGTGCTGGCCATGTACTCGATCGTCTGCCTGTCCAAGGCGACTCATGGGCAATCGCCGATGATCGTGAACAATTTCTACTTCCTTGTAATGACAGGCATAACGGTGATCACCGGTAATTACTTCCTCAATCGTCTGCGCTTCAGCGAGTTTTCCCTCCGGTTCGAGTTGGATCGGAACAAGAAGACCCTGGAGGAGAGCAACCAGAAGCTGAAGGAACTCGACCAAATCAAAAGCCGGTTCTTCGCCAACATCAGCCATGAGCTGCGCACGCCGCTGACGCTGCTGCTCGCCCCGCTGGAGACGCTGCTGCATCGGTTCAACCGGTCGCTCGACGAGGAGACGCGCAACCTGCTGGCGACCATGCATTCCAACGGGATGCGGTTGCTCAAGTTGATTAACGACCTGTTGGATTTGGTCCGGCTGGAATCGGGCCGGATGGAGGTCAGACGGGAGCCGCTGGAAGTCACAGAGTTCGTCAAGGGCCTGGCAAGCGCGGCGCGCCAGGTCGCCAATGACAAACGGCTGCGGCTGGAGACCTTCGTGGATCCCGCGCTGGGCACGGTATCAGGAGACCGCGACAAGCTGGAGAAGGTCGTTTTGAACCTCTTGTTCAACGCTTTGAAGTTCACGCCTGCCGGCGGCCGGGTGGATTTGCGCGCCGAAAAGCGCGGGGAAGAGCTCGTGCTGTTGGTGGCCGACACGGGCATGGGCATCTCCGAGAAGAACCTGCCGCATGTGTTCGATCGCTTTTGGCAGGCGGACGGCTCTTCTAAACGCAAGTACCAGGGAGTCGGCATCGGGCTGGCGCTGGTGAAGGAGTTAGTGGAGATCCAGGACGGCAGGGCCACAGTCGCGAGCCAGGAAGGCAAGGGCACCACGTTTACGGTGAGGCTGCCATATCAAAAAGCTGACCCGACGCAACTGCCCAGACCCGAAGAGACGCCGCAGACCGCCCCGGACGCGACCGGCGGCGGCACTGCCACCTCCGAGGAATGGCTCGCGAATCTGTATCGGCGCGCCGAACTGTTTCCCGCGTTGACACCGTTGCAGGAATCGCTGCGGCCTGTGGAAACCTCGCGGAACAGAGACCTGCCGACCATCCTCGTGGCGGATGACGAGCCCGATATGCTACGCTTTCTGAAATCGCAGTTGAGTGCGCATTACCGGGTGCTCGAGGCGGTGGACGGCCAGCAGGCGATCGAGAAGGCGAGCCAGTTTCTGCCGGACATTATTCTGTTGGACATGATGATGCCGGAAAAGGACGGGTTGCAGGCTTGCCGGGAAATCCGCGAGCACACACCGACGCAGAGCATCCCCATCATCCTGCTCACAGCGCGGGCCGATGAAGAGACCAAACTGGGCGCCTTGTCGGCCGGGGCGAGCGACTTTCTGACGAAGCCGTTCTCTACGACCGAACTGCATGTGCGAATCAAGAACCTGGTGGAATCGCACCAGTACCAGCGCAAGGTCTCGAAGCAGAATCAGGTGCTGGAGTCCACCATCGAGCAGCTCAAGGAAACGGAGACACAATTGGTGCAAACCGAGAAGCTGGCTTCGCTGGGCCGCATGAGCGCAGGCATCATTCATGAGATCAACAATCCGTTGAACTTCGCCACGACCGGGCTGTTCACGCTGCGCAACAAAGGCAAGTACCTGGCGCCCGAGCAGCAGGAGGAATATGCGGACGTTCTGAAGGACGTGGAGGAGGGGATCAAGCGGGTGAAAACCATCGTTTCCGACTTGCGGATGTTCACGCATCCCGACACGGAAAGCCGGGACCAGGTGGAGGTGCCGGAAGTGGTCGCGGCGGCGTTGCGCTTCCTGAGCAACGAATGGAAAGACAAAGTGCGGATCGAGCAACACCTGGCCGAGCATCAAACCGTCTGGGCCAACAAGAACAAGCTGATCCATGTGCTGGTCAACCTGCTGCAGAATTCGATTGATGCTTTGAAGGGCAAGTCGTTCATGAACGAGCAGCCCACGATTCGGATTGAGGGCCGGCTGGAAGCGGGCAAGAGCATCGTCGTGGTCCGTGATAACGGGGGGGGCATCGAATCGGAGCATTTGGATAAGATATTCGATCCGTTTTATACGACCAAAGACGTCGGCGAGGGCATGGGGCTGGGCCTGGCGATCTGCTACCGGATCGTGCAGGAATGCGAGGGCCGGATCTTAGTGCGGACGGAGCCGGGCAAGTATTGCGAGTTTACGCTGGAGTTTCCCGCCAAAGGGCAAGAATCGGTTGATAAATAAGGCAACGCGTTATGCAGAATCTATACGACTACAAAAAGTTTGCCGTCCTCTACGTGGACGACGAGGAGAAGTCCTTGAAGTACTTCACCCGGGCTTTTCAGGATCAGTTCCGAATCCTCACAGCCACGAACGCGCAGGACGGGCTCAAGCTGCTGGAGGAACACAAGGACGGCGTCGGGCTGCTGATGACCGACCAGCGGATGCCGGGTGAGAAAGGAGTGTGGCTGCTGGAGAAGGCACGGCAGCTTCGCCCGCGCATTATCCGGATCCTGGCCACGGCCTACGCGGACATGGATGCGGCCATCGCCGCGGTCAACACGGGAGCCATTTACAAGTACGTGACCAAACCCTGGGACCCGCCCCAACTGGAGAATACGATCAAGCGCGGGCTGGAGTTCTTCATGGTCCAGCGGGAGCGCGACCAGTTGTTGAAGGAAAAGATGTCGGTGCTGCACAACATGATGATCGCCGACCGGATCGTGAGCCTGGGCTTGCTAGCGGCCGGTCTGAGCCACCACATCCGCAACGCGCTGGTGGCGGTGAAGACCTTTTTAGACCTCGCGCCGGCAAAGATGGAAGAAGAGAAGATGGACCTGGAGGGTTTGCGCAACCCGGATTTCTGGAAGGAGTATTACCAGAATGTGCAGGGGCAGATTGAGAAGATCAACAACCTGCTCAAGGACCTCTGGACGGCGTCCGAGAAGCCGGCATTCGCATTCGGGGACCAGGTCCATCTGGACGAGGTGGTTGCGCAGGCGCTCGTGCGGCTCAAGGATGGGTTCGCCGCCAAGCAGATTGAGGTGGCAAACCAAATCCCAGCCTCGCTACCGGTGATGAACGTGGACCGCCCGAAGTTTGGCCGGCTCTTCGAGTTGCTGCTCAAGGATGAACTTGCCAGCCTGCCGCCGGGTAGCCGCGTGACCCTCTCGGCCACGGTGCGCAACGGCGCCCGGGCGGACAAACAGGAAATTGAAGTGCAGGTGAGCGACAACGGTCCCGGGTTGCCCAAGGAGGCCCTGCGACTGGTGTTCGATCCGTTCGTGGTCCGCAGCGACAGCCCGATGGAGTATGGCATTCACCTGATGGCCTGCTATTTTATCGTGCATCATCACGGGGGGCGGATTGATGCCAAGAGCGAGGAAGGACAAGGAACAACCTTTACCTTGCGGCTGCCCGTCAATCCCGACCTGGCGCCACCACCCCCGAACGAGCATGAGTTCCTCCAGAAAGTCCTGCTAAGCGAGACTCTTTGGGAGAAGCTCATCACCTCCGACTGACTCTTCCTGTACCGGAGAGCAAGAACAGGGCTGCCTCAAGTTCCCGATTCCAGCCGAGAGTGGTTGGGACGTTTCGTAGAAGCGTCCGTGTTTGAGCGGTCGCGGACGCCTCTGTGAAGCGTCCCTGCCCGGGAGATCCCCGGGTGGGGGTACGTACCCGCTCAGCCCAGAATCAGTATTCCCCGTCATTGTATCCGGTTTCCAGAAGTGCTAATACCGTTGGCCACGATCAAGTTTATCAGACGGCGGGATTATGAACGGACTGGCAACGATGGTGGCAGTAGGTAATGAGCGTCTCCGGCAAGAGAGCAATCTAAAGATTGCCAGGAGTGAAGAAATGTCCCTTAATGGCCGAGTGGATTTGTCGCGCTCGCAGTCCAGCCCCCTAGAGCTTCCAGCGTCAGCCGGGGGCCTTAAGCCATGAAGACCTTATTGGTGCTGGCCGAACATCCGGATTTCGCAGAAGCGATCCGCGCGGGAATCAATCCCGAGCACTACCGCGTGATCGCTCGCACTCACCTGGATGAGGCGGAGCCGTTGCTGGAGCACGGCCTGGCCGAGGCCTGCATCGTTGACCTTGAACTGACGAACGTTCAGGGGATTTGGTTCCTGGAGAAGCTGCGCCGCAAGGCGCCCCGGTGCCCGGTTATTCTCTATACCGGCGCCAAGCAGTCGGAGTGGGAGGAAGAAGCGTATCTTCAAGGTGTAAGTCATGTGCTGACCAAGCCCGTGCGCGGGCGCATGCTTACCGGCTTGCTGGATCGGCTGTGGCTGACGCCCCCGGCCATCCACTCGACCCAGCCGGCCACCCCGTCGCTGCCGCCGGAAACCGTGAAAGCCGTCGAGATTGGAGCAACCCCCGCCGCGACGCAGACATTGGGCGTCCTGCGGGACTTTTCCGCCATCCTCACTCACTCGCTCAACGCGGAAGGGATGCTCAAGCAGTTTCTGGTGCTGCTGCGCGAGATTCTGAGCATCAACCGCGCGGCGATCTTCCTGCGGCAACCGCTAGTCGGCTTCGGCAACGCCCCCGTGGTTCCGGAGAGCCGGCGGCTGCGCGCCGCCTGCGCCATCGGGTTGTCTCCCGGCTTGCTGCAGCATTTCGAGTTGTCGTTCGAGGCCGGCATTGGTGGACATCTCTTTCGTCTCGGCCGCATCCTCCGGCGATCCGGAGAAGTCGCCCGCATGGATGTTGAGACCCAGAAGGAGTTCGAGCTGCTCGGCGCCCAAGTGGCGGTGCCCATCCTGGACCGGGAGACAGTGCTGGGGGTGGCCGTCTTTGACGGGCGGATCACCGGCGAGCCGCTGGTGAATCCGGAGCTGGAGCTGATCTTCCATTTGCTCGAGCAATTGGGACTGGCGATTAAGAACATCTGGTTGCACGACCAGTTGGCCTGCAACCACGAGATGATGGCCGACATCCTGCGCGAGCTGAGCAGTGCGTGCGTGGTGGTCAGCCGCGACCTGGCGATCCTCCACGCGAACAAGAGCGCCCGCAAATACTTCAGCCGGGGCGAGCGGCGGGGCGGCGAGCTGGAGTTCAGTGACCTGCCGGAATTCCTCGGTACCAAGGTGTATCGCGTCCTCAAGACCGGCGCAGCGATTTCCAGTTTCAAGTACGAGCCGGAGGAAGCCCCGGGCACGGTCTATAACGTTAACATCGTCCCCTTCCAACGGGGGCAGACGGGCCTGCCGGGTTCCGCCCTGCTGATGGCCGAAGACCTCACACAAAGCGAGCAACTGCAGCGCCTGGAAATCGAGGCCGCCAACCTGCGCCTGGTCAAGACCATGGCCGAGCGGTTAACCCATGAGATCGGCAATGCCATGGTGCCGTTGTCCACCCACCAGCAACTGCTCGCGGACAAGTGGAAGGACGCAGAATTCCGCGCCTCGCTCAATGTGGCACTAGCCGACGGCGTCAAACGCGTCACGCGCTTGGTCAATCAGATGCGGTTTCTGGCCCGCGACGCGCTGGCTTCCCAGGAGGCCTTCCCGCTCGATCCGTTGCTCGAAGAGGCCTATGAGGAGGCCGCGAGACACCAACCGGCCAAAGCGGCGCAGCTCAAGTACGATACGCCCGGCCAGCCGATTGTTATGACGGGCGATCGCGCCGCGCTCAAGCACGCGCTGGCTGAGGTGATGCTTAACGCGCTGCAGGCGAACCCGGCCGATCCGAAGGTCGGTGTTCGGCTGAACGCCGCCTCCAGCAGCAACGGGCTACAGGGGTTGCAGATCGAAGTCGAGGACAACGGCCCCGGGTTCACCCCCGAAGCCGTGCAAAAGGCCTCGGCGCCTTTCTTCACGACACGCAACGTCGGCTTGGGGTTGGGATTGACTGTCACCCGCAAGATCATTGAGACCCATCACGGCAAGCTCGAAATCCTCCAGCCTAAAGCCGGCCAGCCGGGTCGGGTGCGGGTTTCTCTTCCGCTGGATGCGTCTCCGACGGCGCAAGTCTGAGGGCGTCCGTTCTTTTCTCTTGTCGAGGGCGCGGGTTCCTGTAGGATAGTGGCTTAGTGCACCGGTCAGTTTAGGCGAGCGGATGATTATCTGACGGCATTCAAAATTGACGATGGCCTTGACTCTCCCCATAGACGCAGCCACCGCGCAGGCGGAGCCTGCCGCGCGGCGCTCGCGCAAGGGCACCCTCCTGATCGTTGATGACGAAGATGGGGCGCGCCAATCCCTGCGCGTCATCTTCAAGGACGAGTATGAAATCCTCCTGGCCGGAGATGGCGCCACCGCCGTCCAATTAGCCCAGAATAACAAGATTGATGTGGCGGTGCTGGACATTCGGATGGCGGGCATGTCCGGCATCGAGGTGCTGGAGCGGTTGAAGTACGTCAACCCGGGCATCGAGGCGGTGATGATGACCGCCTATGAGACCACGGACACGATGCGGCAGGCGTTGCGGCTGCGCGCCTGCGATTATATCAACAAGCCCTTCGACGTTTCCACCATGCGGGCTGCCGTGGCCACCGCCATGCAGCGGCGCACCCTCGAGGGGGAGATCCACACCAACGCGGAGAAACTGCAGCAACTGCTGGAGGAACTGCAGAGCCAGAAGATCGAAGAACAGATGGCAACGACGCGCGGCGAAATCTACGCCAGCATCATTCATGACATCAACGGTCCGCTGACCGTCATCTCCGGCTTCGTCCAGCTCATGAACCAGCGCATCGGCAACGCCACCTGCCTCGAAGTGGAGGACCTGGAGTTTATCAAGGACCGGTTGAAAACCATCACCCGCCAGGTCACGAACTGTATCGAAATCTCGCGCCGCTACCTCAGCTTCCTGCGCCGGCAATCGGACGACGCGCCGCGCGTGGGCGTCAATCAACTGCTCACGGACCTTGGTCACCTGGTCCGCGTGCATCCCAGCCTGCAGAACAACAAGTTCGCGGTCTGCCCGCTGACGGAGGACATCGCCGTGCGCATGAATGGAACCGATGTGATCCAGGTCCTGCTCAACCTGGCGGTGAATGCCTTCCAGTGCACGGCGCACCCGCATTCGGTCAGTGTCGAAGGCTGTATCGTGTCCCAGCCACTCGACCTGAAGGCCTTCAAGGACAGCGCACGAGACCGGTTGCTGAATGTGGAGAGTTTTGACAACACGCCACCGCTGCTGATGATTTCCGTCCGGGACGACGGCCCGGGGATTCCGGAGGAAACCTTGCCCAAGATCTTCGAGGCATATTTTTCGACCAAGGGTGCCCAGCAGGGCACCGGCCTGGGGTTGAATATCGTTCAGCGCCTTATCAAGGAGGCCCGGGGCGCCCTTCATGTCCACACACAGGTGGGGGAGGGAACTACCTTTACCGTGTATCTCCCTTCAGTTCCGCTCGCAGGCCGTTGACCGCCAAGTTCACCGCGGTGCTGCCAGCGCCGCGTTGAGGACGCGCTGAAGCTCCGGGCCGGGTTTGAGATCGCCTACCGATTTGTCTCCCGGCGCTCCGCAGTCAATCCACCACTGAAGCGCTGCGATTTCGGCCAGGGTGGGCTGCGGCTTGCCTTGGGGCGGCATGTGGTCCTCGTCGTCGGGCGGCAGGAGCAATCGGTAGATCATGGGACTGTCCACCGCCTTGCCCGGGATGAGCACCGGGCCATCCTTGCTGCCTCTGAGTAAGGTCTCATAGCTTTCGACGGACAGGTCTGCTTTGTGTTTCTCCGCGCCGTGGCAGGTGGCGCATCGGCGCTCCAGGATAGGTTGGATTAGATCGCCGAACACGCACTGTTGAGCCAGACTGGCGGCCGCCGCAGGCGCAGCCGCCGAGGGCCGCTGGACTCCCAGCAGGGCGCGCAAGGGCTCGGGCGCATACTGGATCAGGTAGTCGCGTCCGTGGGTAAGCGAGCCGCCGAAGTGGCTGGCGACGCCCAGGACAGCGAGAGTTAGCATCAGGCAGAGCCGATACGCCCGGAGCCGGCCCTGCCAGCGCAGCACCCACGTCAGCGTGCAAGTTGCGGCGACGGCGATGCCGGTCCACTTGTGCCAGGGCAACAATTGCGGGTCGTAGCCGCCCGTTTGGGAGAGCATCCACCCCAGCAGGGCGGCCCCGATCGAGGCAGCGGCGGTCAGCCCGAGGATCAGCCGGTTGCTGTGAGCGGCGTCCTTGAAGCGTGTGAACTTCGCCAACAGCTCCAGGATGCCCAATAAAACCAAGCCCCCGATGGGCAAATGTACTAGTACCGGGTGAAAACGTCCAAAGAAGAGAACTAGATCATGCGGAGCGCTGTTCATGCGATACCGCCGCTTTCTATAAGCTCCCTTGCGAGCTTGTCAAAGTCAGATTTCACGTCGTCTGCAGCGAACGTATGAGGCCAGAGGGGCGTGAGAGGTTCCGCTAAAGCGGTTTAACCAGATGCATCGCGTGCTTGCCGGAGTCGTTGAAGGCGGCGAGTCCTCCTGCTCAGCCGGGCGTTCCCCAGGGTGCCCAGCGGGAACAAAACCGGGGTTCAAGCATCACACCAGCACGGGGCGCGTGCTCCACATACAACCGAAAGTCAACGATGTGCATATGAATTTATGGAGATTTGTTCTGGAATTGGCGACTAACCGGGTTCGCAGCGAAGCGGGTAATCCCTCAGTGACGGCGGGGAATCACCAGTTCAGGTGAGTTTTCATTTGCTGCTTGCGGTGTATGTATATTATGTGATATACATATAGCATGACCCGGCTAGAATCCTCCGATGCAAACCTGC
>Ga0326727_10004560_pt1 | contig 41355 bp, 31 predicted proteins | sample MB2enrmetagenome_FD_207643 | JGI IMG/M metagenome (GOLD analysis project Ga0326727, IMG submission 207643) | Lab enriched peat soil microbial communities from McLean, Ithaca, NY, United States - MB29MY | ecosystem: Environmental > Terrestrial > Soil > Wetlands > Peat | place: USA: New York...
CATTAAATTCGGTGATTCAAAGGGCGGGAAACAATCTCCAATGGCGCGTAAGTTGTTTATGATCAATTGGCCCCGTAGCTCAGGTGGATAGAGCAGCAGTTTCCTAAACTGCGTGTCGGAAGTTCGAGTCTTCCCGGGGTCACCATTCCTTCTTTTGACATTCCGCCCCGTCCCGTTTATAAATGTTGATGGTATGGAAGTGTCTTCCATGCCATAGATGCTGCTCCCTGAGTGGAGCAGCGCAACCACCATTACAATCGCCAGGATGCTCGGGAAGGCGGTGAAACTCCGCCACTGCCCCGCAACTGTAAGCGCCCCTGCCCCGGCCCGTTTCATCGGGTGTGGACAGGGAACCAGCCTGGGTCAATCCGCCATGCGCGGAGAGCTCCCATGTGAACCACTGCAGGCCGATTCTTGTCTGTGGGAAGGTGGCTGGAAAGCGTAAGTCAGGAGACCGGTCCTCGCGCCCCCAACCCACTTGCGTTCCGAGGGGAACGAAGGAGCCATCATGCCTGTTTCCGAGCCCATGCTCTCCAGCTGCTTCTACAATTCATTCATGCGCGCGCTGCTCCGCGTCCTCACTCTTTTTCTGCTCGCCGTCTTCGCCGCCGCTTGCCCGGCTGCCTCCATCCGCGGAGTGGTCACGGACGCCACCGGCGCCAAAGTCGCCGGAGCCAATGTGGTTTTAATCAGTGGCGGCAAAGCCGTTGGCTCCACAGTCTCCACTGCCGATGGCAGCTTTCAGATTCTCACCGGCGTCGAGGGCCGCTTCTTTCTGGTCGTCAACTCCTCCGGCTTTCGCCAGTTGGAGACGCCCAGCTTCTTTGCGGGCAGTCTCGATTCGGTTGAACGCAACGTGGTGCTCGAACCGGAGTGGGTGCGAGAGTCGATCGTGGTCACGGCCACAGGAACACCCACGCCACAGCCGCAGACCAGCGAGGCCACAAGCGTCCTTGGCCCACTTGATCTCATGCTGCGCGACGACCTGACCAGCGCTCTGCGGCTGATGCCGGGCACGACCGTGGTGCAGGGCGGCCAGATGGGCGCGCAGAGCTCGCTCTTTATTCGCGGAGGAAACTCTGACGCCAACAAAATCCTCCTCGACGGGGTGAGCATCGATGACATGGGCGGCAACTTTGACTTCGGTCCTCTCTCCACCACAGCCGTCGAGCGCGCCGAGGTCTATCGCGGACCCGATTCGAACCTTTACGGCGCCGATGCCGGCAGCGGCGTCATCAGCCTCACCACCCCGCGCGGCACCACCAGCTTTCCCTCGATCCTCTTTCAGGCCGATGCCGGTAATCTCTCCACCTCGCGTGAAGAGTTGGAGGTAGCCGGCGCGCACAGCAAGCTGGATTACCTGGGCGCATTCAGTTGGCTGCAAACCGCCAACGATCTGCCCAACGACGAGTATCATGTGGCCACGACCTCGGCCAACCTCGGCTACCAACTGAACGGCGCCACGCAGCTTCGCGGCACATTGCACTACGGCGTCGATGCCACCAGCGTTCCCAACGCCTGGGACTTCTATCACATCGTAGACAGCGCCACGCAGAAGGATCAGGACCTGTTCATCAGCGCCTCCATCGACAACCAGACCACGGAGGCCTTTCATAACATGCTGCGCTACGGGGCGACGCGCAAGCGCGAGCAGTACACGCAATGGGCGCAGGAGGGCGGCGGCGATTATGACGCTTACGGAGACACCCTGGGCGAGTTATTGACCATCACCGGCGCCAACGGCTATTCCGTCACGGGCCAGGCGATCCAGGACTACGCCGGCGCTTATCCGAACGGGTACCAGCAAGTCTCGAATCGCGATCAGCTCACCTACCAGGGCGATTACAAGTTCACGCCGCACCTGGTCGCGCTCGTCGGCTTTCATTATGAAGATGAGCGAGCCACGCTGACCGATCCCTCCTATGACGAGAGTTATGCCGACGAGCGCACCAACTACGACTATTTGGCCAGCGTGCATGGCGATTATAAGAGCCGGCTTTATTACACGCTAGGCGGCAGCCTGGAGCGCAATTCTCTTTTCGGCACCGATACCTCGCCGCGCGCCGGGCTTTCCTATGAGGCGCTGCGTCCGCGCAAGAAAATCTTCAGTGGAACCCGCATCCTCTTCAACTACGGCGAAGGAGTGCGAGAGCCTAAGCTGACCGATAAGTTCTACTCGCTCTACTACAATCTGCCCGCGATTGCGCAGCAACTCCACGTTGGCCCCCTCGCAGCTCCCAACACAAGAACCTATGAAGGCGGCGTGGCGCAGGCCTTCTTCGGCGAGCGGCTGAACTTCCGCGCCAGCTACTTTCACAATGAGTTCGGCAAGGAGATCGAGTCGGTTCCCGCGCCATTTCTGCTCTCGCTCTTTCCCAGCTTGACGGCCGCGGAGCTGGGCTCCTTCTACACCAACGATGCTGATCTAACCTTCAACACCCAGGCCTTCCGCGCACAGGGCGTCGAGACCGCCATCGAGAGCGGCATCGGCAAGAACTTCTTCTTTCGCGGCGGCTACACCTACCTCGACGCCGTGGTGCAGCGCTCGTTCACCAGCGACAATGCGGCTTTGATCGGCGGCTATGCGCCCACCTACCCCGACGGCTGTTCTCTCGGCACTGCAAACTGCATCGCCCTGGGCGCTTACTCGCCGCTGGTTGGCGCGCGGCCCTTTCGCCGGCCGCCGCACACCGGCTTCTTCACTGCCAGCTACGCCTCCCGACGCATCACTGGAGTCTTCACTTCGGCCTTTGCCAGCCGCAGCGACGACTCCACTTACCTTCTGGACGCCAACTTCGGAGACTCGCTGATTCTGCCCAACCGCAATCTCGATTGGGGCTACGCCAAGCTGGACCTGGGCGGCAGCTTCAAGCTGCTCTCCTGGCTCAACGTCTACGCCCAGGCGGAGAACCTCACCGACAGCCGTCACATCGCTCCCATCGGCTATCCCAGCCTGCCCTTCAACCTCCGCACCGGCCTGCGCATCGAGTGGACCAAGGCCAGCGGTCAGTGAGGATCGATTCCTTTCAAAGCTCTTGCTCATTGTGCTTCAAAAGCTATATGCGATTACCCTCAGGGACCGCAGCGCCGTCTGCATCTTCCATCCCGAAAGTTATAGCGTTTTTCTATATTTCTTAAATAATGTTTCATGACATAAAAGTGACTTTATCGATATGTTACCAACGGGGACAAAAAAGTTTTCTTTTTTCGCCTGAACTGTTGAAAAACTTCCCCTAATGGTATTAGAGTTGATTTTTCCCCGTGATTGTTGCACTTGCAATATGCTTGTCTTGATTTTTCCAGAGGTGTGCCCATGATCTGCCCGAAGTGCCAGTCTACGTCCTTGTTTATAGTTCCAGCCGAGATCCGGCTTTATCGCAACTGCCACCGCACTCTGAGCCATCCCCCCATGACGCCATCGCCCGATGTCCGGGTTTGCCTGGATTGCGGCTGGTCGGAGTTCTCGATTCCGCGCTCCTGGCTCTCAGCCGGATGGCTACGCCCGATGCGGACACAGTCTCCCACTACGACTGTATCTTCGCCGGCCCTGGTATCCGCAAATAATGCGGTGCTTAGCTCCTAGCGGGGCAAACGGCCTTTGCTGGGATTTGACCAGTCCTTAGGGTGATGTGTGTGCGCTGGGTGATTGCCGAAGCGCGAAGATTCGATTCCATGCAAAGGGCCCCCAGCCGAAACTGGAGGCCTTTTGCTTTTGCGCCGAGGAGGTATACTCCCCTCTTATAGCGGTACCTTTTCCAGCGGCGCGATAAACCCGATGCCAGGAACATCAAGTTTGTGCAACTGTTGATCGTTGGTGATGAACAGATCCACTCCTGAGTGCGCGGCACAGGCCAACTGAATTGCATCCGCGCAGCGCAGGTTATGGGTGGCGCGCAAGCTGGCAAATCGCCAGGCAACCTGCGCGTCAAAGCTTATGATCTCCGATGTAGACCGGATGGCGCGGTCGTACTGTTCGATCAAAGACGCCTGTCCGAGCTTGGTGGGTTTTACCAGCACCTCGCCCAGCGTCATGGCCGAGGTTACGATCCTGTCTCCGCGCTCCAGCATCCGCCGCCTGATTTCGAGCATCCGGCTTCGGTTCGGTTCCAGCCCCTCGAACATATAGATATAGATGTTCGTGTCAAAGAAGATGCGATTCATGCGGCTCATGCGGGTTCTTCCCTGAGCCGGTTGACGTATTCATCGGCGTGTTCGTCGGCCCAAATGTGCTTGCCTGAACCAATCAGGCGAATTAACGGATCGTCCTCCCAATTGATTAGAGTGTCCGGGGCGTGGGCTTCCTTGGTCCATGTTTCGTACCAATCCAGCAACTGCCAGTATTGCTGCGGAATCTCCTCGCGCTTGGGCACTATTTTCGAAGGCTTGCGCCGCTGAACTCTTCCTGGATGGGTCAAATCGCCAGGGCGGAAGAGGCGAAGACTGCCACCTGGCGTGGTCTCGTACAGCATCCGGTATTTGCCAGAGGAGGGAGGAACATTAGCTACACAGTGCTGATCGAGATGAGCGCTGAGGGTGCCTCGCTCGATTCCCTCCGCTAATCCCTCATCTTGCAACTTTTGCCGGATCTCATCTTTTTTGAAATCGGTTCGCAACGGGAACTTCTGATGAAGGAGAGCTGTTGCGATCCAAATTCGATCCGTAATAAGAATCTCGACAGGAGATTGTGTATTCATAGAAATACCTCTATAAACAATGTATACCATTCATACCAATAATTTCAAGTCTGTAACAAAAGGCCCCCAGCCGAAGCTGGAGGCCTTTTGCTTTTGCGCAGAAGGCGCGTACGCCTGGACGGCCAGTCCTAGTACATTCCGTCCATGCCGCCGCCGTGGCCACCGCCGCCCGGAGCCGGCTTGGGCTCGGGAATCTCGACAACCAGGGCTTCGGTGGTCAGCAGCAATCCAGCGATCGAAGCCGCATTCTGCAACGCCGTCCGCGTTACCTTGGTCGGATCGATGACGCCGGCCTTTACCAGGTCCTCGAAGACCGAGGTCTGCGCGTTGTAGCCGAAGTGCGGATCGGCAGACTCCAACACCTTGGCCACCACCACCGCGCCCTCTTCGCCGGCATTGGCGACGATCTGGCGCAGAGGCTCTTCGAGCGAGCGGCGCACAATCTGCGCGCCGATCTTCTCGTCGCCTTCCAGTGTCTTGATCAGCGCGTCCACCGCTGGAATAGCGCGAACCAGCGCCACGCCGCCGCCGGGGACGATGCCTTCCTCGACTGCCGCGCGGGTTGCATGGAGCGCATCTTCGACGCGCGCCTTCTTCTCCTTCAGCTCGGTCTCGGTAGCCGCGCCGACCTTGATGATGGCCACGCCGCCGACCAGCTTGGCCAGCCGCTCCTGGAGCTTCTCCTTGTCGTAGTCCGAGGTGGTCTTCTCGATCTGCGCGCGAATCTCCTTCACACGGCCTTCAATCTCGGAGGACTTGCCGCCGCCGTCAACGATAGTCGTGTTGTCCTTGTCGATGGTGATCCTCTTGGCCTTGCCCAGATCCTCGAGCTTCACGCCTTCCAGCTTGATGCCCAGGTCCTCGGTGATGGCCTTGCCGCCGGTCAGTATGGCCACGTCGCCCAGGATCGCCTTGCGGCGGTCGCCGAAGCCCGGAGCCTTGACCGCAGCCACGTTCAGCGTGCCGCGCAGCTTGTTGACGACCAGAGTAGCCAGCGCTTCGCCCTCCACGTCCTCGGCGATGATCAACAGCGGCTTGCCGCCGCGCGCCACCTGCTCCAGCAGAGGCAGAAGGTCCTTCATCGCGCTGATCTTCTTCTCGTAGATCAGGATGTAGGGCTCTTCCAGAATCACTTCCAGCCGCTCGGCGTCGGTGACGAAGTAGGGGCTGAGGTAGCCGCGATCAAACTGCATACCATCGACCGTCTCCAGGCCCGTGTGCATCGTCTTCGACTCTTCGATGGTGATCACGCCGTCCTTGCCCACAACCTTGACCGCCTCGGCGATGATGTCGCCGATCTCCTGGTCGCCGTTGGCCGATATTGCGCCCACCTGGGCAACCGTTCCCTCGTTCACTGGCATAGACAGCTTGCCCAGTGCCCCGCCCTCAACCCACTTGCCTTCCTTGTCGCGTGAGCCGATGATGGTAACCACGGCCTTCTCGATGCCGCGGCGAAGAGCCATCGGATTCGCTCCGGCGGCTACCGTTTTCACTCCTTCGCGGAAGATCGACTGCGCCAACACTGTGGCTGTGGTCGTGCCGTCGCCGGCAACGTCCGAGGTTTTCGAGGCAACTTCCTTGACGAGCTGCGCGCCGACATTCTCCATCGGATCCTTCAGCTCAATCTCCTTGGCTACTGTTACGCCGTCCTTGGTGATGGTCGGCGATCCGAACTTCTTCTCGATGACCACGTTCCGGCCCTTGGGCCCGAGCGTCGCCTTCACGGCGTCCGCCAGCGTGTTCACGCCGCGCAGGATCGCCTGACGGGATTCCTCACCGTGCAAAATCTGCTTTGCCATTGCTGTAACTCTCCTTGTTCAGTTGTCAGCCGTCAGCCGTCAGCTTTCAGCTATCAGTTGTCTGTGGTCAGTTATCAGGATGTGGAACTCAACGATCAGCAAACGCGATTTGCATCCGGCGTGCTTTGCTGAAGGCTGAAAGCTGATAGCTGTCAGTTACTTCTTCACGATGCCGAGGACTTCTTCCTCGCGCATGATCAGGAACTCCTCGCCATCGAGCTTGATCTCGGTGCCGGAGTACTTGCCAAACAAAATCTTGTCGCCCGCCTTAACATCCAGCGGGAAGACCTTGCCTTCGTCATTCGACTTGCCCTTGCCGACGGCGATCACTTCGCCTTCCTGGGGCTTCTCTTTGGCGCTGTCGGGGATGATGATGCCCCCACGGATGGTTTCGCCCTCTTCCAAACGGCGGACGAGGATGCGGTCATGAAGTGGTGTAAACGAGGTTGTTGCTGCCATTGCTTCGCTTCTCCTTCACACGCGGAGAGGGTGAACCCCGCCGCGAGATTTGAGTTGGACTGATAAAAACGATTTGGAATCTGCGGGTTGCATCTCCAATACCCGGAGCGGCATGCCTCGGCGAGCAATTCTGCCAGCACGCTGCTAGCACTCTCGCCTTCCAATTGCTAACGATAGGCAACTCGGCGGCATTTTGTCAAGAGGCCCGGTGAAGATCTGAGCGGAGTATGCTCATATTCTATGAATTCTCTTATGAATACTCCGCAAATCTTCTTTTGTTGCTATTGTGGCAGGATGGCGCACGCTGTGCCGCTTTCCGAGAGCCGCAGAAGTGTTCTGGCCAGCGCCGTTAGGACTGCTGCCGCAGCGCTGGCAGTGCGCCCCTTGCAAGCCCAGGCAGGCGCGGCAACCATTTACAATGTCTCCATGCGTTACCGTTCTTTCTTTCGACTCAGCATCGTCGTTGCCGTCTTAGCCCTGATCGTCAGCACGCTCGCCGCCGGCGCCCAGCAAAGCCCTGAGAGGCGCGGCCGCAAGTTCAAAATGCCCCCGCCCACCGGCCACATCGAGGTCACCGTCGTGCGCGACTCGAGCGGCAAGCCCATCGAGAATGCCTCGGTCATCTTTCACGAGGTGGTAAGCGGGAAAGAGACAGGCAACATGGAGCTGAAGACCAACGAGGATGGCAAGACCGTCATCGACGTGCTGCCCGTCGGCGGCACGGTGCGCTTGCAGATCATCGCCAAGGGCTTCCAGACCTTTGGAGACGATTACGTGATCGACAAAGACCAGATGGCCATTGAAATCCGCATGAAGCGCCCGGGCGAGCAGTACTCGATCTATAAGAAACACCCTGAGACGAGTGAGGGCGGCAAGGATTCAACCAAACCAGCCAATCCGCCCGCGCCTGCGCCGCCCAGTCAGACGAAGTGACGTGCGCCTCGGGCTGTATTGGCCTCCAAATCCTAGCGGTTTTGATGGGGCACGGCCCTCGATGATGAATCAACCTCTCCTCGGCAAATCGGCGATGGTCACCGGCGGCGCGCGGCGCGTGGGCCGGGGGATTGCGCTGGCTCTGGCGCAGGCGGGCGCGGATGTGGCCCTTACCTTCCGCAACTCACGCGCTGAAGCCGCTGAAACCGTTCGCGCGATTGAAGCTCTTGGCCGCCGCGCGCTGGCTATCGAGTGCAATGTGCGCTCCGAGGCCTCGGTGCGCGCCGCCGTCGCCGCGGCCGTGGGCTCTTTCGGGCGGCTCGATCTGGTCGTGAACAATGCCGCCGTCTTCGACTCCGCTCCGCTGGACTCGCTCACCATCGCCCAGTGGGATGCGGTCTTCGAGACCAATGCGCGCGGGCCCTTTCTGGTGGCGCGCGAGGCGCTCACTGCACTGCGCGCCGCCAAGGGCAGAATCGTCAACATCGGCTCGCTGGGCGGGATTCATGCCTGGGCCAATCACGCGCACTATTGCGCATCAAAGGCCGCGCTGCATTCACTCACGCATGCGATGGCCAAGGCCTTTGCCCCCGATGTGAGCGTCAACTGCGTCGCGCCCGGCTTTGTTGAGATGGGCGAAGAACTTTCTGATCAGGCGGCGCATTTTGCGTGCAAGACCCCGATGCAGCGCAACTGCAGCGTGGAAGACGTGGCGCAGGCGGTGCTCTTCTTTGCCATAGGGCCGCACTTTATCACCGGCCAGGTTCTGGCCGTCGATGGCGGACTGGGGTTATAGCTAATCCGTGAGCGGAAGCTTAGTGGTCGCGTTTCAGAGTTATCGTGCTCGATCGAAGGCCGAGAGGCTCGGCATCCAGCATATCATTCCCGTTGTAAAACCTGGACGATGCCAGAGCGAAAATGTCGAAGGCTACGCCAACTCCTTCGTCCTCAGTTCCAAGAAAGGCTTCGCCCACCCATTTGGTTCTGTTGTCACTCGTAGTCCACGTCTCCATGCAATGGGGCTGAACATACCAGTGGCGGTCGTTATGCGGTTTGACCACGAGATAGACGAGATCATCTCCTGGGGTCACATCTCCTTCGATGTCGACTCCATACCCAGGTTTAACGCTTGCCGCGGCAGACACGGGCTGACTGTCGATTGTGACGATGCGGATTTCCCGTTTTGATTCAGGAACATGGCCGGTGCCCTCGGTTCTTTCTTCGGGCAGATTGGCGATTGACGCGCTCAAGACATCATGGTTCGGCTTCGGCTTCATAGAGAAGTACAGTGGTACAACGAAAACCGCCGTTAAGAGGAAGAACAGAGCGATCTGATAGCTTCTCGGGAACGACACATCCGATTTCTTGTCAATCCTTTTGAAAACGAGCAGGACGACGGTTGCGAACGCGGCGGCAACAAGGATTCTAACCAAGATGGAAGCCATCATCGGGCAGCCTCATCTTTCCTTCCGGATATTCCGAATGAACAGTATAGACTACCGCGTGAAGAGCCGATCCCAGAAGGATTTGGTGGCTGCTTTGGGAACGTCGTTGGGGCGCAATGGGCGGGTGGAGGATGTGGCCCAGGCGGTGCTCTTCTTTGCCACCGGATCGCACTTCATCACCGGCCAGGTTCTGGCCGTGGATGGCGGGCTAGGGCTGTAGAGGCTGGTTTTCAGGTTGTAAACCGCACGTTTCTATCGCCCAAAGAGCCGTTTGAAAAACCCGCCTTTGCTGGAGCCGGAAGCATCGCTGGCAGAGTCTTCGCGGAATTCCTTGCTGGGCGGGGCGGAAAACCTCCTGGCGCGAAACTTCATCGGCACTCTTTCCCATAGCCCAATAGGTTCGGGCTGCGGCGGCCAGGGCGCTCCCTCGACGGCGGCGAGCGGGTTGGTCACGCACAGCCGTTCCGCCGTTTCCACGCCGGCGCGTTTGGCCACATAATCGTAGCCCTTCTTCAGGTGCGGCGGCCGCCACTGCACATTGTGTGCGTCGGTGGCGATAAAGTGAATCCAGTTGCGCTCCAGCAGTTCATTGGAAAAAGCCTCGGCCATCTTGCCGAATCGCCCATATAGCGAGCCGCAGGTGACCTGCACCAGGCCGCCCTTGCGGATCATCTCCGCTAGCAACCCCGGCTGGCCCAGCAGCGCCTGATACCGCTCAGGATGGGTGATGATCAACGTATAGCCCACCGATTGCAGCATGAACATGGCGTCGATGATCTGCGGGGGAATCTCGGTGTTGGAGAATTCGATCAGCAGGTAGCCTTTACCGTCGATCGAGTAGCGCAACGGGTTGGCCGCGGCCTCGTAGATATTCTCCGCGGTCATGTGGAAGTCGCAGGCCAGGCTCAGGCCCATCCAGCCATCCAGCTCCGTGATCAACTCCGCGTAACGCTCTGCGATGAGCGGGGTATCGTAGGGGTACTCCGAGCTGGCGTGGGGGGTGCAGACGATGTGCGTAACGCCGTTGGCCGCGGACTCCCGCGCCATCGCGAGAGAGGTCTCCAGGTCGGGCGCTCCGTCGTCCACTCCGTAGAGCAGATGATGATGGATGTCAATCATGGCGAGCCAACTTCCAACTCATTGCAGGGTACTTTCGCCAGCGTTCAGCCGTTAGCTATCAGCCATGAACTACCAGCGCCGCGATCATCGAAGCGAAGACCTTCCAGCCGTCTGCCGAACCCAGGATCAGCTCGCTTGACCGGTCCGGATGAGGCATCATTCCCAGCACGTTTCTTTTGGCGTTGAGAATGCCCGCAATGTTGCTCAGCGACCCGTTGGGGTTGGCCTCCGGCGTGATCTCGCCCTGGGGCGTCGCATAGCGGAAGGCGATCCGGTCCTCGGCCTCCAGACGGCGCAATTCTTCCGGCGTACAGAAGTAGTTGCCTTCCATGTGGCCGATCGGCATTTGCAGCACATCGCCCTTGACGAGCTGGTTCGTAAAAGGACTATCGGCAGTTTCCGTGCGCAGATGAACCTGCTTGCAGATGTACTTGAGACCGGCATTGCGCATCAGCGCGCCGGGCAGCAATCCGGCTTCGGTCAGAATCTGGAAGCCGTTGCAGATGCCCGCCACCAGTCCGCCGCCGTCGGCAAAGCGCTTGACTGCCTGCATTACCGGCGAAAAGCGCGCAATCGCTCCGGTGCGCAGGTAATCGCCATAGGCAAAGCCGCCGGGAACTATCACCGCATCGACGCCCTGCAGATCCTCGGAGTCGTGCCAGAGAAAGGTGACGGGCTGATGAGCCACTTCAGCAATCACGTTGTAGGTATCGTGGTCGCAGTTGGAGCCGGGAAAAACTAGAACCCCGAATTTCATGCTTCTAGGGTATCAGCTTGGCGCGGCGGTGTCCGCGAAACGATCTCGCGCGCGCATGATTCCGATTCTTTGCCGGCGCCTCATCGGCTCAGGCGTTATAATAATTTGCAACACCCCCAATAGGTTGCATTCCCCGGCAACTGTGAGATTAGCCAGAGCAGTCAACAGTTCGTAAGAGTGGGAGTCCTACAATGTACGTTCATAAGCTGGCCTTGCTGGCGGCAGTTCTTCTGCCCCTTCCGCTGCTGGCGGAAACCACCTACACTTACACCGGAAACCCCTTCGCTTATGTGATAAGTCCATACACCACCAGTGATTACCTCAGCATTACACTCAACCTGAGCGATCCGCTGGGTGAGAGTTTTGGTGGATATGTTACGCCGGATTCCTGGTCGATCACGGACGGAGTTTACAGCGACAGCAGCGTCGATGCGAAATCCTTGGTGGAATTCGGTTTTGTCACCGATGGCAGCGGTGCGATCACAGAGTGGCTGGTGGAGGATGAGTCTTTCTCCTCCGGCACTGAGTTCTTCACCGTTAATTTTCCTGCGACGGACACCGATACTGCGACGATAGCCGATCGCAGCCTGACGGGGGACATCGGCGGCGAGAACGTCAACGATCCCGGCTTCTGGACCGAGATGAGCAGTACGCCGGAGCCTGAGAGCCTGGTGCTGTTTGGATCGGGGTTGATAGCCCTTGCCGCGGTCGCGCGGCGCAGGTTCCAGCGGCCTTAAACGCTTCAATCAATCCGCGGCGTCTGCCTTGGGAGCTCTTCTTCTTCACAGAGGATTGAGAGCGCGAGCGGGTTTGCGCGTTTGCCCCGATCCGCAGGAAAACACAACATCCTGGCAAGTGCCGCCGATGGTATACTCACAAGGTCAGGCGCGTGCCCGCGCCGCCATTTTTCACTCTCTCTGAGGTTCTTATGTCCGGCCATTCAAAATGGGCCACAATCAAGCACAAGAAGGGCGCGCTGGATGCCAAGCGCGGCAAGATCTTCACCCGCCTGCTCAAAGAAATCGCCGTTGCGGCCAAGGGCGGCGGCAACCCCGACACCAACGCCCGCCTGCGCACCGCCGTTCTGGCGGCCAAGGCCGAGAATATGCCGCAGGACAACATCAAGCGCGCCATCCAGCGCGGCACCGGCGAACTGGAGGGCCTCAGCTACGAGGAGATTGCCTTCGAGGGCTATGGACCGGGCGGCGTGGCCATCATCGTCGAAGTGACGACCGACAACCGCAACCGCGCGGTGAGCGAGATCCGCCACGCCTTCTCGAAGAACGGCGGCAACCTTGGCGAGACCGGCTCGGTGCGCTTCATGTTCCATAAGAAGGGCCTCATCGCCGTGGAGAAGGATGCGGCCACGGAAGAGCAGTTGATGGACATCGTGCTGGAACATGGCGGCGAAGACCTGAACGACGAAGGCGACACCTGGGAGATTGTCTCCGATCCCGCCGATCACGAGCGCGTCGCAGCGGCCATCAAAGCCGCCCACATTCCCACGGTGATGTGCGAGGTGACGATGGTCGCCTCCACCTACACTAAGCTGGAAGGCAAAGAGGCCATTCAGATGATCCGCCTGCTGGAGGTTCTGGAAGACTGCGACGACACCCAGAACGTCTATTCGAACTTCGACATGGACGCCGATCAGATGGAAGCGGCGTCCGGCTAAATCTCCTCCGGGGCTGGCAAGAAAGAGGCCGCCCGATTGTGGCGGCCTTTTTGTGGGGATTCTCGATTTTTACTCATGGAAGGAAAGTACATTGACAGGAATTGCCAAGTTTTTTGTGTTTGTCTTGATGGTGGGAAGCCTCGCGACAGGAATTGGCATCACCGCACAAACTTCAAACGGCGCTGGAGTTCCGAATGCTGCGCCGGAAAACCCCGTTGCCCAGGTCCGCGAGAACAAAAGCTGGGAGTACGGCCCCTTCGTCAACTATGGCGTAGGCGTCGGCGACCGCTCGCAATACAAGTTTCTCTGGGCCGGCGTTCAGTTGGGCAAGCCGCTGACTCCGGTCTTCCATGCGGGCGTCTTCAGCGGCCAGTTCGAGTTCGGCGGCAATATCATGCCGCTCTGGCAGGCCTACACTCCGGCCCCGCACTACGAGAATTATATCTGTACCAACGAGACGACAGGACTGCCCTTCACCTGCCCTCTGCTGTTCGGCGGCGGCACCTTCCGCGGCGTCAGCCTCACGCCGGTGATTCTGCGCTGGAATTTTCTGACCAAATCGCAGCGCATTCAGCCCTGGTTCCAGGCCGCGGGCGGGCTCATTTATACCACCCACAAGTTTCCGCCAAATTATCTGAGCACGCAAACGATCAACGGCCAGACGGTTTACCTTGACGGCGGAACCTGTGTATGGAACTTTGCGCCGCAGGGCGGTGTCGGCATTCATTACTTCACGCGGGCCAAACGGTCGATCGACCTGGGAGTGAGCGGCGTTCACATCTCCTCGGCCTCGCTTGGCGACCGCAACCCCGGCGTCAACGCCAGCGTCCAGGTGCAGTTGGGCTACACGTTCTGGAAGTGAGTAAAGAAAGCGACGATGAGCGGACCGTTAGTCGAGTGCGTACCGAACTTTTCCGAGGGAAGGGATGCCCGGCGCGTCGAGGCCATTGTGGCGGCGATGCGCGTCGAGGGTGTGCATCTGCTCGACTGGTCTATGGATGAAGCTCACAACCGCTCAGTGGTGACCGTGGCCGGCGATCCGGCGGCGGTGGTAGAGTCGGCGGTGCGCGGCGCAGGCAAGGCCGCCGAGCTGATCGACCTGACCCGCCAGCAGGGGGTTCACCCGCGCATCGGCGCAGCAGATGTGATTCCCTTCGTGCCTATCTCCGGCATTAAGCTGGAGCAGTGCGCGCTGCTGGCCCGGCAGGCGGGCCTGGAAATCTGGCACCGCTTCAACGTGCCGGTCTTCTTTTATGAGGCAGCCGCCGCCAGGCCCGACCGGGCTAATCTCGAAGAAGTTCGGCGGGGGCAGTTCGAGGGGTTGATCGAGGCGGGCGGTAAAGAGACTTCGCGCCGCCCCGACATCGGCGGCCCGATGATCCATCCCACCGCCGGCGCCTGCGCGGTCGGCGCGCGCAAGTTTCTGGTGGCCTACAACATCTATTTCGATTCGGCTGACGTAGCCATGGTGCGCGCCATGGCTCGCGAGATTCGCGCCGCTTCCGGCGGACTGAAGGGCGTCAAGGCCATGGGAGTTCTTGTCCACGGCCGTGCGCAGCTCTCCATGAATATTACCGATTTCGAGGTCACGCCCATCTCGCAGGTCTTTCGCGCGGCCACGGCGCTGGCTCTGCGCCACAAGGCAGCGCCCGTCGAGGGCGAGATCATCGGCCTGATTCCCGAGGCTGCCTGTGAGCGGGAAAGCGAGTGGATGCGTCAATTAGTAGGGTTCGATGCGCAAGCCAAGATTCTGGAGCGCCGACTTGAGGCTCCTTTGGCTTGGCCGCGATAGGCTTCAGCGGCCAGGGTGGCTTGAAAGACGCACCGCTCCCCTACCCGGCAAACGGGTAAAATGAATATGGAACAGGAACGGCATTGTGGACCATGGCCGCGCCTGTGGAGGAATTCATTGAAGGCTATCCTGAGAGTTGCAATTCCCGCGATCTTTTTTGCAGCGGCCGTGTCACTTCCGGCGGCGCAGTTGTCCGCCAATGCCAGCACCGCCATTCCGCACGATGTGCAGCAGTTGGTGGCCATCGATTACCACGCGATGGAGAACTCGACCTCGGCTATGGATCTGCGCGAGCGCGTGATGCCGCCCGAGCTCAAGCGCTTTGAAGATGCGCTGAAAAACTCCGGCCTGAATGAAAACCACGATGTCGAGCAGTTGGCCTTTGCCCTCTTCCGCTCCAAGGATGGGGACGACAAGTTGGATACCGTCGGCGTCGCCCAGGGGCAGTTTTCCGTCACGGACATCATGGCCAACTTCCGCAAGCAAAAGCTGAAGGCCACGATGGTGCGCGCTAACAAGGTTTATCCGCTGGCCAAAACCGGCATGGTGGTCTGCTTCGTGGATCCCTCCACCATGGTCTTCGGCGGCAACGATTCGGTGACCAAGGCTCTGGATGCCCGTGACGGCCTTTCGCCCAGCCTGCTCACCAACGCGCCGATGATGGACGCGATGAAGACCGTGGATTCCGAGCCGCTGTGGAGCATTCTCGACCAGAAAGGCACTCAGACGATGATGCGCCAGATCCTGGGCGAGGCCGGATCGCTCACCGACTTTGACACCGTGAAGAAGCACTTGCAGGCCTCCTGGTACTCAATGAACTTCCAGCACGGCGTCAAGTTCGACCTCACTATCTCCACCGGCGACAGCTTCGCATCGTCGACGCTGACTTCGCTCTTGCAGGCCGGGCTGGCGGTACGCAAGGCGAGCGGGACGGAGCCGGAGAAGCAGGCGCTGACCGCTACCTCCATCTCCTCCGATTCCGGGCGCATGTTGCTCCACTTCTCGACCACCGATGCGCAGTTCAACAGCCTTCTGCAATCCCCGCTCTTCAAAGGCATTGTGCGCTGATGTTTTGAAAGGGGCGCGGCTTTGGCCGCGCCCCTTTCCATGCAAAAGGAAGTATCAGGGTTGCGGAGTCAGTTGCGGATGAAACTGGGCTTTGCCGCCCGGCAGCAGCACAATCTCGATCCGGCCCTCCTGCCGCTCAAACAGCATAGGACCTTCCACCTGCGCCTGCCGCCCGTCGCTTGCGGTGTACTGCACCTTCAGCGGCCCGCCGCCGCGCAACTGGATGCGATAGGGCAAGACGGCGCCCGCCGCCAGGCTGTCGGCTCCGAAGCTGGCGCTGGGATAATCCACTTCAAGCAATTGAATCGCCCCGCCTGTGCGGTTTTCCACCGTTGCATCAACGTGGTAGGAATGGCATGCCGCCAGGGCGAGCAGCGCAGCAGAAAGAAACGCGGCTGTAATTCTCACTTCTCGCTCCCGTCCGCGCCTTCGGGATGCTCCTGGGCCGCCAGCTTCTTCTCCACCCGATCCAGCCGCTTGGCCAGCTCCGGCAGCCGCTGGAAGAGGCTCACCGCCCGTAGCCAGACGCGATTATCGAAGCCGGGCGACCCGGAGATGACTTTCCCTGGCGGCACATCGTGCGAGACCGCCGATTGCGCAGTCAGAATCACGCCGTCGCCGACTGTGCAGTGGCCTGCCACGCCGGTTTGTCCCGTGAGAATCACATTGTTTCCGATGATCGACGAGCCGGCCAGGCCCGTCTGCGCGCAGATCAGCGTGTTCTCTCCGACGTGCGAGGCGTGCCCCACCTGAACGAGATTGTCCACCTTGGTCCCGTCGCCGATGCGCGTCTCGCCCACTGTCGCCCGGTCGATGGTAGCGTTAGCCTGCACTTCTACGCGGTTGCCCAGCCGCACCGGCCCCGATTGCGGAATCTTCTCCCAGTGGCCTTCGTCGTTCTTGGCAAAGCCGAAGCCGTCGGCGCCGATGATGGCGCCATTCTCCAGCGTCACGTTGTCGCCCAGAATGCAGTCTTCGCGCACCACGGCGTGCGCATGAGCAAAGAAATGACTCCCGACCTCGACGCCGGGATAGAGCACCACGTGAGGCAGCAGCGTCGCCTGCACGCCCAGCTTCACGCGCGGACCGATCACCACATAAGCTCCAATGTGCGCGCCCTCGCCGATCGCCGCCGTCGGGTCGATCACCGCCGTCGGATGAATTCCCGGCGCGTAGGCCGGCGGCTGATAGTAGAGGCCGAGCGCGCGCGAGAAGGCGAGATAAGGATTCTTCAGCCGCAGCGTCGCCGCTTCAATCTCCGGGAACTCCGGCTCGACCAGCACCGCCGCTGCTCGTGTCTTGCGCGCCAGCCCTGCGTACTTAGGATTGGCCACGAAGGTCACCTCCGTGGGCCCGGCCTCCTCAATCCCTTTGACTCCAGTGATTTCCAGCTCCGCGTCTCCGCGCAGCTCCGCGCCCAGCTTCGTTGCCAACTCGCCTAGCTTCATGGATGGAATTGTAGCGGAAGAGGCGGCAGGAACCTATTCAGAGACGATTTCTCAAGCGGGTGACAGTCCACTCTTTCTCCGCATCGCTTCCTGCATTTGGGCACACGGCGACTTTTAATCCAAAATATCCTCGAAAACGACAACATCCCGCCCGCCGTAATCCAACAGAGGGCGGGATGTGTCATCCTTATTTGCTTCTATTTTTGTTTTGTCGTCGGCTCCACATAGTCCGCCGGTGGACTGTCCTCAACTCCAGTCACTCGACGGTTCACCTCGAATGTGGTGGGGCCCGTCTGGACAATCGCGTATTGGCTGAACGAGGTTCCCGACGAAGTATAGGACTTCGCCCAAACGTCTCCATTGGGAGTCTTGACCCTGGCATTGATTTCGCTCACCAGGCAAACTCCGCGTTCCGGGCCGGTCCATGTATTGGTGGGTGTAACAGAGTAATCGTCGTTGGAGCAGAAAATGGTCGCGAGTACGACCGTTCCGCTGGCGTTATAGGGTGTGGAATTCAGGATTTGAACCTTCGGATAACCCATGTAGACCTCCTCCTTTGCTTACGCAGCTGGGGCGATGTTCGGGGATGAACAATCGCTGGATGGTGGTGAAATTGTTACGCTTCACCCGGGGATTCGCAGTGGTGACATCATCGCCCACTCTTCCGTCTTGCTGGGCGATTCCCATTTCAGATCAAGTTTGTGGATATAGTGGAACTGTTCAGCCATGTAGACCTGCGCGGACACAGGACTCAGGAGAAGTTTCAATCCCACTACTCACGGACGTTACCATAGTTGTACAAAATGTGTCAATAAAGTTACTGAAGATTCATCTATTAGTTTAATGACTGGGTACTCATGTATGCACTTTTGTTGGCGCAAGGATGGGAAGCAACGAAGCTCATGCGAGCTCCATCGAGGCACCTGCGGTACGGCAGCCTTACCAGCCTCTTGTTTGTAAAAGCTGTGACTGTTCGATGGCGGCGGCGGCAAGGCCCTTCATCGTGCCAGTGACCTGCTCGCTGACTTCGGCCAGGATCCTGGGGTCGTTGTAGTGGGTGGTGGCGATGACAATGGCGCAGGCGCGGCTGACAGCTTCGGCGCGCTCTTTGGGGTCGTTTTCCACGTCGAGGGGGGTGGCGTTGCCCTTCATGAAGATTCCCGAGCCGACGAAGATGGCCTCGGCGCCCAACTGCATCATCAGCGCGGCGTCGGCGGGGGTCGCGATTCCGCCGGCGGAAAAATTCGGCACGGGCAGCTTGCCGGTTTGGGCAACCATGCGGATCAGTTCATATGGAGCTTGGTGCTCCTTGGCGGCGGCGTAGAGTTCCTGCTCTGAAAGCACGGTGAGGGCGCGCATCTCGCGGGTGATCTGGCGCATGTGCTGTACGGCGTGGACGACGTCGCCGGTGCCGGCCTCTCCCTTGGTGCGGATCATGGCCGCGCCCTCGGCGATGCGGCGCAGTGCCTCCCCCAGGTTGCGCGCGCCGCAGACGAAGGGCGTGGTGAAGGCGTGCTTGTCGATGTGGTGGGCTTCGTCGGCGGGGGTGAGAACCTCGCTCTCGTCGATGAAGTCGACGCCCAACTCTTGCAGAATCTGCGCCTCGGCAAAGTGGCCAATGCGGGCCTTGGCCATCACAGGAATCGAGACTGCCTGGATGATCTGCTTGATCAGCGCGGGCCTGGCCATGCGGGCGACTCCGCCCTCGGCGCGAATCATCGCTGGGACGCGCTCCAGGGCCATCACCGAGGTGGCGCCGGCCTCTTCGGCGATGCGCGCCTGCTCGACGTTCATCACGTCCATGATGACGCCGCCTTTAAGCATCTCGGCGAGGCCGATCTTGAGGCGCAGGCTGGTGGCGGTGATCTTCTGGCTTTCGTTCGATTCTGACATGGACATTGGCCTCGCTGGATGGCGATTTCCGGGCGAATGGAGGCCCGGAAGAGCGCTTTGGGTTCACTACCAGTGTAGCAGCGAAGCGGGTGGAGGGCCTGATGGGGCGTAATGGGGCCCAGCCGCTCATGGTTGCATTTGCGGTACGGCTGTAGTCGGGCCGGATGCAAGGCCGACTCACTTTCGAGTTTTTCCGCAGACTTTAGAGCCCTTATCCTTCAGAACTCTACTTCGTTCAGAAAACCTAGCGCTTCCTTGCCAGCTTCGGAGCCGGCTTCCGGAGCTTCGGCTTGGCTGCCTTGGCCTGCTTGGCACGCGAAGCTGGAGTCAGTTTTTTCTTTGCCGGAGCGGAGTGGCGAGCCTGAACTTTGGCCGGAGCCTTTTTGGCTGTCCTGGCGTGTGCCTTCGCCGACGTCTTTACCAAAACCTTCTTTGCAGGCTTCTTCGCAGCTTTGACCGAAGACTTGGCCAAATTCTTTTTTGCTGGCTTATGCACAGCCTTGACCGGTGACTTGGCCATAACCTTCTTAACGGGCTTTTTGGCAGACTTTACCAAAGACTTGGCTAAATTCTTTTTTACGGGCTTTTTTGCAGCCTTGACCGGCGGCTTGGTCTGAATCGTCTTAACGGGCTTTTTGGCAGACTTAGCTGGAGCCTTGGCAGGGGCCTTCTTTGCGGGCTTAATAGCAGCCTTGACTGGCGGCTTGGCAGAGGCCTTCTTTGCAGACTTCCTGCTAGTCTTGACCGGCGGCTTCACGACAGCCTCGGCCGGAGCCTCGGCTGGCGTCTTCTCAGGCTCGGGTTCTGCTACGGGAGCAGGCTCCATGGCTTGGACAAGGGCAACTTCGGCCGGAGCCTCGGACGGCGTCTTCTCTGGCTCAGGTTCTGCTTCGATAGCTGGTTCAATAGCTTGGGCAGGGGTAGCCGCCACCGGAGTCTTGGCAGCAGCCTTTACCAGCGGTTTGACAGCAGCTTTGACCGAAGCCTTCGCGGTAGCCTCGATCGGCGGTATGACGGGGGCCAGCGCATCGGCGGTTACTGGCGGCTCGGCAGCGATGGAAGGAGCCTCGGGCGGCGTCTGCGCGGGTGTTGGTTCTGCCTCGGAAGCCGGCGTCATAGTTTGAACAGGGACATCCTTGATCGGCTCTGACTGGGAGTTAGGGCTGAGTTCAGTCGTGATGGGCGCGGCGGTCACAGCGATCGGTGAAGGTGTTTGCGGAACGGCGGCTGGCTTCTCCGTCTTCACGTAGCTGGTTGGAAGCTGCTGCAGGTGCCACTTGCCATCCGCGCCCTTCACATAGGTGGCTCCCTGGTAGGTGCGCGTTTCAGGTTCGACCTGCTTGTAGGGCGCGCTGGCTGGGGTCGCCGCTGTCTTCACGTCCACAGGCTCTGTGGCAGGCATTGGCGCGGGTGGCGCCTGCGTTTCCGCCATCGGCAAGGCCTCCGCGTGAGGAGTATCGACGGACTTGCCGGCCGTTGCGGCCGGCTGTGTCGAATCGGCGTCCTCATGGTCCGGAGCCAACCCCAACTGCGTGAATTGCTGCTCTTGATCAGCTGTGGAAACTTTTGCCCACAGGCTTCGCCTCCAACCTTTCAGGCTGAAGCCTTTCTTCTTTTCCGGAGGAGCGGGCGGCTCGGAAGCGGGTTGGGCCATCTGACCGATCAGCCGGGTGATGGGCGAAGATGCCGGCCGGGTGAGAGCCGGCGATTCCTGGTCTTCTCCAGCGCCCAGGGGGCGAGGTTCATAGCGGTTGATCACGATCTCCGGTTTCAGATCTCCGCCGGCGAGGAACTGCGAGACCAGGAGTTTTGAGTCCTGCGGTCCACCGCTGCCCGGCTGCATGACCAGGTAGATCGTAGTGCCATCCGGGAAGACAGCCGTACCCATAAGATCAAGCCCTGATCCCGCTTCGATTGCGAACCGGGGAGGCGGAACCTTGACCAGAGCCTTGGCCGGAGTATCGATGGGTGGCTTGGCGGGAGCCTCGGCTGAGGGCTCGGTGGCAGCTTGGGCTGGCGGCGTGGCAGGAGCCTCCGCAGGGGCCTGTTGAACTGGCTCGACGAGCGGCTTGGCAGGCTCCGCGGGTGGCTTAACAGGAGTCTCCGCAAGGGGCATTTCGGGCGCGGGCATTACCTGGGGAACCGGCGTCGCAACTTGAGCGGGAGCCGGCGGCGGGATGGCGGGAGCAGCCTCGGTGACCGTGAGCGGCACTGTAGCCCGCACCACGGTGTAGTTCGCGATGGCCGCTGGCGTGAAGGTGACCGAAAGCTTATGCGTTCCCGCCGGTAGCGAAACACCCGCGGCAGGCGTGTAAACGAAGGTTCCCGGGACCAATGCCGTGGCGTTGAGCTGCACGGCACTGAGCGCATCGCCACTGTGAATGGGAGCGGGCGCAGACCAAATGATGATGGGCGTGGCTTTGCTGATCGTGAGCCAGACGGCGCCCTGCGCTTCGCTGTAATTCGCGGCATCCGCCGGAGTAAAAGTCGCCGAAAGCGGCTGGACTCCCGCTGTGAGCACTGCGCCCGCGGCAGGAATGTAAGCGAAGGTTCCCGGTACCGAAGCCGTGGCATTGAGTTGCGTGGCGCTGAGTGCGGTGCCGTAGGAAATCGCGTGGGGTTTCGACCACGTGACGATGGGTGTTGCCTTGGCGACTGTGAGCGATACGGTGGCCTCGGCTGCCGTGTAGTTCTCGGCGTCGGTGGGAGTGAAGACGACAGACAGCGTCTGAACTCCGGCAGTCAGCACCTCGCCCGCGGCAGGAGAGTAAACGAATTTTCCCGGAACGGATGCGGTGGCATTGAGCTGCGCGGTGCTGAGCGCGGCGCCATAGGCAATCGAAGCGGGTGTCGCCCATGTGATGGCCGTCGTAGCCTTGGTGACCGCAAGCGAGACGGTGGCGTACGCCGCCGTGTAGTTCGTCGAGTCCGTCGGAATGAAGGTGAGCGTGAGTGAATGCCTTCCTGCCGCGAGGATGGCGCCAAGGCCCGGAAGATAGTTGAATTTGCCCGGAACCAATGCCGTGGCATTGAGTTGAGCAGCGCTGAGCGCGGCGCCATAGGCAATCGGATCGGGCGTCGGCCATGCAACGGCCGGCGTGGCCTTGGTGATGGTGAGTGAGACGGTAGCCTGTTCGGTCGCGTAGTTCTCAATGTCGGTCGGCGTGAATGTGACCAGCAGCGTCTGCACTCCCGCTGTCGGCACGACGCCCGCAGCCGGGGTGTAAACGAACGTTCCCGGAACCGAGGCGGTGGCATTGAGCTGCGTAGCGCTAAGCTCGGCGCCATAAGCGATCGGAGCGGGCGTCGTCCAGGTGATCACCGGAGTTCCCTTGCTGACCGTAAGCGAGACGGTAGCCTGGGCCGTGGTGTAATTCGCGGTGTCCTCCGGCGTGAAGACGGCCAGCAGCGTCTGCACTCCTGCTGTCGGCACGACGCCCGCAGCCGGGGTGTAGTCGAACGTTCCCGAAACCGAGGCGGTGGCATTGAGCTGAGTCCCGCTGAGCTCGGCACCGTATGCGATCGGAGCTGGCGTCGTCCATTTGATGACCGGCGTTGCCTTGCTGACCGTGAGCGAGACGGCAGCCTGCGCCGTGGTGTAAGTCGCGGTATCCTCCGGTGTGAAGACGACCGAAAGAGTGTGCATTCCCACCGCAAAAACTTCGCCTTCGGCGGGAGTGTAGACAAAGGCTCCCGGAATTGATGCCATGGCATTGAGCTGAGTCGCACTGAGCGCGTCGCCATAGGAAATCGGAGCGGGCGTCGACCAGGCGATGGCCGGCGTCTCCTGATGGACGGGTTTGACCTCTACACTCTGCTCGGCAGTGGCCGCCTCGACGCTGGCTGGCTCGGCACTGGCCTGTTCGACGCTAGCTGGCTCGGCACTGGCTGGCGGGGCGCTGGCCGTTGTCTTCTGCAGGTGCCATTTGCCATCCGCGCCCTTCTCGTAGGTAGCACCTCGGTAGGTGCGGGTTTCAGATTCGCTCTGCTGGCTTGGCGTGCTGTCGCCTGGAGCCTCCACCGGTTCCGCATCCGCAAGGTCAGTCTGGTCCGTGGTTTCGGCTGGCCTGACCGGCTCCACTGCGGCAGGCTGCGTCTGCGTGGAAGAAGTAGAGCCGGAGTTCACCGGGATCTCCACATCGGCGTCAGGCTGCGCCGCGTCCGGAGCAACGGCGGCTTTCTCCTGGATGGGCCGGATGGGCGCAGGCTCCGGCTGCGCACTCGCCGGCGCTTCCTCGGGTTCGGGCGAGGAAATTTTCGCCGAAAAGCTACGCCCAAGATTTTTCAGGCTGAAGCCGGACGACCTTTCTGCTGTTCCCTTTTCCGGTACCGCGGGCAGTCCGCAAGCGGCTCGGCTCATCTGGCGGATCAGCCGGGAGATGGGCGAATCTTCCAGCGCCAGCGGAACAGCGGTGTGTTGCATACGCCGCACGGCCGCATAATCGTTGGGAATCTTCCACTGCGCCGGCCGGGTAAGCGCCTTGGTGATCTGGTCTTCACCTACGCCCTGATTGCGCGACTGAAACCGGTTGAGCACGATTTCGAGCTTGGGAATATCGGTGGCGAAGTACTGCGAGATCAGGCGATTGGAGTTGCGCAGCCCGGCGATGCCAGTCTGGATCACCAGGTAGACCGTGGAGCCTTCCTTGAAGAGGCTGGTTCCCATCAGATCGAGTCTGGACCCCATGTCAATAACTACGTTGTCGAAGTCCTGGCGCGCGACGGCGAGCAGCTTGTCGATGGCTTCATGGGAGGCATCAAACTGGGGAAACTTGCCCGGAGCCGCAAGCACGAAAACTCCCGAACTATGCTTGACCAACAGCTTTGAGAGAAAGGCCGAATCCAGACGGGCGGCATTCTGAAGAGCATTGATGGTCGAGTACTCGGCGACCACTCCCAGGTTGAGCGCGGCGTCTCCCAGCGGAAGATCCAGATCGATCAGCAGCGTGCTCTGGCCGGACTCCTGGGCAATGGAAACCGCAAAATTGCAGGCCAGCGTGGTGACGCCGTCGCCGCCTTTGGCGCCGAGAAAGACCAGCAATTTTCCGCCCGCCTTCTTCGCGGGGCGCGGCGCCGGCCGGCGAGCTGAAGCCCGCATCAGAGCCTCGGCCACGGTGCTCTGTGTGAAGGGCAAGGTAAGAAACTCGCGCGCTCCGGCGCGCATGCAGCGGACCAGCAGATCCGAATCAAACTTCATCGAATAGACCATCACCGTCGCCGCGCCGTTAGCGCAGATGTTCTCCACTAACTCGAGAGCGTATTCGGGACGGCTGTCCAGGTCGATGATGATGACGTCGTGATGTTGCTCCAACAGCTTGGGCACATCCTCCATGCTGGGCGGATATGTGGAAAACTCGCGGATAACCCCACCCTGGCATCCGGCCAGCGTACTGGCTGCAGCCTTGCGGCGTTCCTCGTCCGGGCCAATCAGTGCAATCGATAGTCCTTCAGAGCCGGGCGACTCTGTATACGGCTCATCGACAAAAAGAGAAGAGTCTGAATTCACGGGATTGCTGCCCCCTGCTGCATACAACGTTCCTTCTACGTTAAACCGAAAACCGTTGGGCTGACTGCGTGCTGGACATCCTGCCCGCGTATACCCTCAACGAGCGAATGCCGTGCAAGCCACCGCTCCAACCGGAAACCGCGATCCCGCCAGCAGGAAAAGAAGCAACAGCCTGTTGAGAAAGCGCCGGTTGCGCACACAGTGAAGGTCAACACGATGAGTACAATGAGTGCTGGCCCCCAGGCAAGCGAATGCACACCCACGCCCCTCTCCCCCAGCTTTCAGCAAGTACTAAAACGTTATTGCGTTTATGCAACCATTATTACAACTGTCAAACCATTATTGCAATGAAGTATTTGAATTGTTCCTAGCGTTTCTTTGCCTGCTTTGGAGCGGGCTTTTTGACTGCGGGTTGTGAAGGCTTGGCAGCCTTGGACGGCCTGGGGCTCGGAGCGGCAACAGGCTTCTTTTTTACAGGCGCGGACTTGGTAGCCGGAGCCTTGGCCGCAGTCTTGACAGGCGGCTTGGCGGCAGCCCTGACCGGGGGCTTTTGAACAGCCTTTAGAGGCGGCTTGGCCGGAGCCTTCGCCGGTACCTTCTTGGGCGCTGGCTTTGCCGGGGGCATCGGCTTCCTGGCTTGAGCCGGGACAGCCTTGGCCGATGCGGGCTTGGACTTGGGACTGGCGGTTGGCGCAGTGGACTTGGCTGCTGCCAGGGCAGGCTTTGCCGAGGGAGCTGGCTTGGATCCAGCCTTGGGCTGAGGGGCAGGCGCAATCTTATCTGCCTCTTTCGGCTTGGGCGCAGCCGGGATAGCGGCCGGCTTCTCTGCCTCCACGTGCGTCGCGACGGGCAGCGCAGGTCCGACTGCGCGTGGCTTGGAAACGCGCTTGACCGGCTCCGGTTTGGCAGCCGGTTTCGGAGTCACGTCCTCATCCTCATCCTCGACCTCGTCTTCGGCGGCGGTTTCGGATTCCTCGAGGATGTCAATGTCCAGTTCGACCTTGGGCAGGTTCAGGCCCAGGCCCAGGTCAAGCTCATCCTCGTCTCCGCCGATGTCGTCCAGATCGTCCTCGCCGTCCAAAGCTACTTCAGCCTCTTCTTCGTCGTCGAAGGAGTCCTCTTTCAGCTTGGCTTCGGCTCCGCGCTTGGCGCGCGTCCGCTTGATGCTGACCTGGGGCGGCGGAGCAGGCGGAGAATGAGGTTCGAGGAAGAGGCGAACTTCTTCCGGCGTAGCGAGTTTGCCATCGAGCAGCTCCAGGAAAACTGACTGCACGATCTCGCGGTACGCGGGCAATTCGGCGGTGATGCGCATCTCCTGTAAGAGAGCGTGGGGTATACGCTGGCGAAATTCGGGCCAGACCTTGAGGAAGAGATTGTAGCGATCCTTGACAGCTTCATCCTTACTGGTAAATCCAAGCCAGAGAACTGCTTCCGGATCATAGCTGGTGAAGAGCTTGTAGCAGGCCGAGGGGGCTGCGTTCTCCGGGGCAGCGAGCGCCTTGGCAAATCCGGCGGCCAGCGCGTCCAGGCTGTTCCACTCCTCGACAAAGCCGGGGCGCAGCATCTGCTTTTTGAGTGCGGCCAGCTCCTTGGGGGCGAGCCGGGCGGTCAGTAAGCGCATCTGCGCCGCAGACATATCGGCATGAACGCCCTGTACGAGCAACTCGACGGCCAGATCGTGGAGCGCCGTCAACCCCTCCTCATTGGCCTTGGTGGAGCTCCAGGCTGGAAAGAGAACATCCATCCAACCCTCGGCTTCGAGCGCCTGCAAGACCTTCAGTCCCTCTTCCTCATGGCCGATCTGCTCCAATTCCTGCCTTCGCGCCTGTGGAGAAAGGTACTCGATGACGCCCTCTTCCTTGGCGTTTGCGTAGCGGGTGCGGGTCTTGTGGTCCATCTCCCAGCCCAGACGCGTCATGATGCGCGTGGCGCGAATCAGTAGGGAAGGCTCTTCCAGAAAGCCGTAGTTCGAAACCAGGCGCAACGTCCGGGTCTCGATGTCCGCGGCGCCGTTCATGGGGTCCATCAGCAGCCCGAAGGAGCCCTCATTCAGCGAGATGGCCATGGCGTTGATGGTAAAGTCGCGGCGGCGGAGGTCTTCCTGAATAGTGGCGGGATGATATACGGGCTTCCCGGGTTTGGGGTACTCGACGCGGTGAGCGCTGACCACATCGACACGAACGGTGCCGGGAAAACACAGGTAAAGGGCGCGGGAAACTTCGTCCTCGCCCCACACGGTTCCGCCGAGGTTCTCGATTGTTTTCTTGAGCTTGAGCGCATTTCCATGCACGGCCAATTCCAGCGCGCGGACGGCGTGGCCGCTGGTCAGGTCGCGCACCGCGTCGCCGGTTAGAAACAGGATGGCGCCGGCTTCGCGGGCGGCCTGGCGCAAGTGGCGCAGAGCGTTTTGCTGGTCGGCCGACAGCCGGTTTTCCAGAAGATAAATGTAGTCAGGCATTACCGTTCCTGCTTCCGCTGGTCGTTTTCCGCAGCCAAGTGACTGATGCCGTTGATTTTACAGCATGCTCCAGCAATGATTTCAAAGCAGTACAATATCACAAGCAGCTTCTTTTGACTAGACCTCTACAGAACGAAGTTAAAAGCTTTCCTTTCCTGTACTGGCGGTTCTCATGCGACAATCCAGAGCGATGGCCTCTTTACGTAAACCGGTGATCGTGCGCAAGTTCTCCCGCGACTGGTGCGCCGGCTATGCGGGGGCCAGCTTTGGCCAGGATGCGGCCGAGTTGGAGATTCTGGATCTCGGCGGCAAGGTGCTGCGCATCGCCTGGGAGCAGGTCAAGTGGGTCTGCTACGTCCGCGACTTCCCTGCCGGCGAAACCGCCAATCCGGAGCGGCTCATCCACAAGCGCTTCGCCATCCGCCCGCGCACGCCCGGCCTGTGGATGCGCATGACGCTGACTGACGGCGAGGAGCTGGAGGGCCTGGCCGCCAACGACCTCTCGCTGATCGAAGGCGCCGGGCTGCTACTGACCCCGCCCGATACGCGCTCCAACACCCAGCGCATTTACCTGCCGCGGCAGGCAATTCAATCGCTGGAAGTCGTCGGCCTGATCGGCGCGCCGGGCCGCAAGCGAGGCGAGGCCGCCGGAGCGCCGACAGAGCAACCGGACCTCTTTCCCCGTGAGCCGGAACCTGCCGAATAAGCTAGTACCTGGACCGTGTGATTGTGTTATCGCTAGATTGCAGCGCCGGTCTGGAAGGTAGCGACGTCTCCAGACCGGCTGTTGCGCTGGCGTCCACGTCCGCTGACGCATGAATTGAGCGTGACAGCATGGGCGAAGATCGGTGTTGTCCGCGATCCGAATTAGCTGACGGATAAGACGATCCAGTGGGTTTATCTCTCAGAAGTGGATTGATAGGGAATCTTCTGCACGCCCAGGTAAGATAAGCCAGACTTGGAGAACCTGTTACGGTTTTTGATTCGTAACTTGAGTTATTGCAAAGACCCACACATCCCGACCATCGCTGGCGTACACTCGTTCATTTCGTACAGTTGCGGCCTGAAACATTCCAGTAAGTGTAGCGACCTTCTTGATTCTGTCTGGTACAGAGATGTCAAAGAGAAAGACCCGGCCGTAGTCGACTAAGCATAACCAGTTGCCATGGTGGGTCATTTGAATTCCTTGGTAATCATTTATTCCTTCGAATCTTTGCTCGTTTATGATTGGCAGATGATGTGGAATCTCGGACAGATCATATGTCAAGAGCAAGGAGCCTCTAGACTTGCCGATCACGTAAAGGCGGGAGCCGATCGCGGCGATTGACTTTGGCACGACCAGCCCGGCTTCGCTGTCCAACAGTATAGGTTCCATTTCTCGAATGCCGTCCTGTCCGACCAATACCGGCTTCACCTTCGGCTCCGCAGAACTGCCCAGGAGGAGCCAGTTCTCATGAAATGTGGCGGTGCACGCACCGAAATCAACTTTGCCCAAGTCCCGCACGGCAAAGGGATCGGCAAAATCGAGGAAGCGATGGGCAACATCTGCACGGGAGCTCAGATCTACGACCAGGGAACCTAGACTCAACACAGCCAAGCCGCAGTTATTGAACCGGCAATCGTAATAGTTGTCAAACGGGATCGGCTTCAGGTCTCTGATCTTCGAGAGGTCAACAATAACTACCCCGGCGCTACTCCCTCGGAGAATCCCAAGGTTTTCTACTGGCTGAAACCAAATTGGGTCTGCTGGATAATTGATTGCCGATACAAGCACTGGGTGCGTTTCCTGTGTTAAATCATAGATTCGCACACCTTCGTGTGGAGCGACTACACAGGCGTACTGTTCCACTAACGCTAGGTTCCGACCGGGGAAACTTTCAGACTTCGGCGTTCTCGAATTCGATGAAGTGCCAACTAATTCAAGAGTGATAGAACGTTCTTTCAAAGAATCGAGCTGATCAGATGTACTTGGGGTGAATGCGAATTGGGCATTTGATGAGACCTTATGCTTTGTTTCTTGAGTGAAATTCTCTAGTACAGGGACCACTGGGATTGTCCTTGAATCAACTACCGATACATGAGCTTCAAATTCTCGTGCACTGTCCTTTCGGGCACCCTTCGGATTTACAGCCAACTTCAATTTCTCTGGTGAAATATCCTGATTCTCATGTGGTTGCAGTGATTCATTGCCGGGGCGTAGGATACCGTCTTCATATGCTCCAATGTCAGTCTTCATGAAGGATGCGATCTTACGAAGCGCGGAATCCTGATGGATGTGGCTATAGGTGACACCGTTGAGGGACGGCAAGACACGCATTTCTGGTGGGAGGAGCGGCCACGATTCTTCGGAAGGAAAGGAAAAACTGTCGGTTAAAACCGGAATTATATTGCGGTCGGTTCTAAGGGCGTGCATGATCTCGCGTTTCAACCAGTCGGACTTGTTGGCACACCGGTCCAAGGATGCCCTGCTTAGGATAAGAATGAAGTTGGGCGCCTCCTCGATGCGGCGAAGCAACTCCTCATCAAATCTGCCGACCTGGAGTTCGTTTACATCGAGAAATATTCGTTTATGAAAGCGGTTTTCCAACTGCATCTTCAGGAGGCTTGCCAGATCGCTACCCGTTTCACGACGATAGCTAATAAAGGCATCAAAATGATCGCAAGTGACCAAGAACTCGCTACCGCAAGATGCGCAGAATTTCGTTTCTAGGAGATTTATTTGGCCGCAGGAAGGGCATGTCTTCCCTGTGGACTGTTTGTTTCCGGCCCCCATCGTACCTAACAATCGTCATTGCAGAATTCTCCCTTTACTTAACGGGGATTCTCAACATCGACGCCACAGCATATGTGCAAAAGACGATCCTGAACCGGAATCACCATATTCGCACTGGTTCCATCAAATTGTACCGCTCCTATGGGGACTTACCAGCCGGGTGACCAAGGTCTCAATTTTGCGACCTGGAAGGTCACCAGCATCATTGCAACAGCGTCGGCTCTTCGTGATTGCCATTGCCGTTCAGCTCATCGGGCGGGATGATGACGGCGGCGGCTACCTTGTCTTCCGGCTCCAGGTTGAGCAGGCGGACGCCTTGCGTGGCGCGGCCAGCGGCGCGGATGGTCTTGGTGTCGATGCGGATGATCTTGCCGAATTGGCTGATGACCATCACTTCCGAAGTGTCGTCCACCAGTTGAATGCCGCTGACGCGGCCGATGCGCGGCGTGACGGCCATGTTCTTGACGCCCTTGCCGCCGCGGGTTTGCAGGCGATACTTCTCCACATCGGTACGTTTGCCAAAGCCGTGCTCGGTGACCACAAGAATGCGGTATTCGCCGGGCTCATGCTCCTTGGGTGTGACGGCGACGCCGACGACATAATCGTTTTTCGCGAGAGCAATGCCACGCACGCCGTAGGCCGGGCGGCCCATGGAGCGGACGTCGTTCTCGTCGAAGCGAATGGCCATGCCCAGATGCGTGGCCAGGAAGATAATCTGCGAGCCGTCGGTGATGCGCGCCTTGACAAGCTCATCACCCTCATCGATGCCGATGGCGATAATGCCGCGCGACATCACGTTGGAAAAATCCTTGAGTGGCGTCTTCTTGACGGTGCCTTTTTGCGTGGCGAAGAAGATGTACTTGCCCTCTTCTTCCAGGTCGCGCACGGGCAGAATCGCGCGTACGTTTTCGCCGGGCTGCAAGTCGAGCAGGCTCTGGATCGATTTGCCCTTGCCCGCCGCGCCCACGTCGGGAATCTCGTAGACCTTGAGCCAGTAGACGCGCCCAGCGTTGGTGAAGCACAGCAGGAAGGCGTGGGTTGAATCGACGATCAACTGCGCGACGAAATCCTCCTCGCGCGTCTTCATGCCCATGCGCCCGGTGCCGCCGCGGCGCTGCTGGCGATAGATGCTGATGGGCGTGCGCTTCAAGTAGCCCTGATGGCTCACCGTGACCGCGCACTGCTCGTCGGCGATCAGGTCTTCGAGTTGGAGTTCGGCGCTCTCGTCGACGATCTGCGTGCGGCGCGCGTCGCCGAACTTGTCGCGGACCTCTTCGAGTTCCTTGACGATCACCGCGCGCAGCTTGACTTCGCTGGCCAGGATCGCTTCGTACTCGGCGATGCGCTCGCGCACCTGTTTGAGTTCGTTGAGCAGCTCGTCGATGGAGAGCTGCGTTAGACGGTAGAGCTGCAATTCGAGGATGGCGTCGATCTGGCGCAGCGTGAGGCCCTTCTCTTCGTGCGGCAGGCGCTCGCGGTCGAGGTTGATGACAATCTCCCGGCCCTTGCTCCAGGCATAGAGATTTTCGCGGGCCTCGACGCGCGAACCCGATGCGCGGATGAGGCGAATGACGGTGTCAAGATTGTCGAGCGCAATCTTCAGGCCTTCAAGGATGTGCTCGCGCGCGCGGTCCTTCTTCAGTAGGAAGACGGTGCGGCGCTGCACCACGTCGATGCGGTGATCGATGAAGCAGCGAATCGCCTGATCGAGTCCCAGCTCCCGCGGCTGCCCGTTGAGCACCGCGAGGAAGATCATCGAGAAGCTCTCCTGCATCTGCGTGTTCTTGTAGAGCTGGTTGAGCACAATCTCCGGCTGCGCGCCGCGCTTGAGCTCGATGACGATGCGCATGCCGTCGCGGTCGCTCTCGTCGCGCACGTCGCTGATGTCATCGACGATCTTGTCGGTGACCAGCTCGGCGATTCGCTCGATCAGCTTGGACTTGTTCACCTGATAAGGAATCTCGGTGACGATGATCGCCTGCTTTTCCTTGGTCAGGCTTTCCAGCGCGGTGCGGGCGCGCATCAGGAAGCGGCCGCGGCCGGTCTGGTAGGCCTGCGGAATGCCGGATTTGCCGTAAAGGAAGCCGCCGGTGGGAAAGTCGGGGCCTTGCACGTGCTTGAGCACGATAGCCAATGCCGCCTCGCGGTCATGCGCCGATTCGGGACTCTGGAGCAGATCGATGGCCGCGTTGATGACTTCGGTCAGATTGTGCGGTGGAATGTTGGTGGCCATGCCGACCGCGATACCGCTCGATCCATTCACGATCAGATTAGGAATGCGCGTGGGCAGCACGGTGGGCTCTACGGTGGACTCGTCGTAGTTGGGCACAAAGTCCACGGTCTCCATCTCGATGTCGGCCATCAGCTCGCCGGCAATGCGCATCATGCGGCATTCGGTATAGCGCATCGCCGCCGGCGGATCGCCGTCCACGGAGCCGAAGTTGCCCTGGCCATCGACCAGCGGGTAGCGCAACGAAAAAGGCTGCGCCATGCGCACCAGTGTGTCATAAATGGCCGAGTCGCCGTGGGGATGGTAGACGCCCATCGCCTGGCCGACCACCTTGGCGCACTTGGTGTATTTTTTGTTGTGCTGAAGGCCCATCTCGTTGAGCGTGTAAAGTACGCGGCGATGCACCGGCTTCAATCCATCCAGTGCGCTGGGCAGCGCGCGCCCGATGATCACGCTCATCGAATAGTCGAGATAGGAGCGGCGCATCTCCTCTTCAATATTGATGGGGATGAGGTTGGAGCCGCTGTGCGGTGGTGTGCCGCCTTCGAGGGGAAGAAGAGGATTCTGATCGTCAGGCATAGGGTCTTTTCTGGGCTCAGAGAGAGGCGGCAAAAAGGCTCCGATGCAATCCGGGCCGGACTCTGCGGGCGTACTTCTATTTTACCCGTTGAGGAGGGCTTTTAGCAAGGCGGATTAAAAGAAATAAGTCCTTATTTTGCTTGAATTTATGACCTTCATGTTGCACTCATTCCATAGCCCTGATTTCCTCAAGCCGCGCGTCGCACTGTGGGCTTGGATTTTACTGGATTTTTGACCTTTGTTTTTGTCTTCTTTTCAACGGAGTTTTCACCCAATCCAGTCAAGATCACCAGCGGTTTACCAGGAAGTTTAACCTCGATTCCTAGAAGAACACTTCACAACAGCCCCGGCAGGCTCAGCACGCAGAAGACAGCTTGCAGCAGCACGATGGCCCCGGCGGCGCCCATCGCCAGACGGCCCCTCGGCCCTTCGTAGGCGTCGGCGAAGACTCCGCCGATGAAGGTGAGCAGAAATGGCAGCGCCCAGAGCCATGGAGAGCCGGGGGCGCCGGTCATGATCAGAGCCACGAGGATCGAAGTACAGATCAGAGGAACGGAGTTCCCGAAGTAGCGCGACTTGCGCACGCTCAGGTAGAGCGCCAGGGCGGCAGCCGAGGCTATCGTGATTCCGGCGTTGGAGAGCGTGGAGAAGAAGCGGCGTGCCGGGTCGAGCGAGAGACCCAAGAAACCCGCCGTTGAGCGGAACAAATAGCTGAAGGCATCCGGCGAGAAGCCGTAACATGCGAAGACCACCACCAGCGCACCAGCCACGGCCATCAGCACCACCGACAGCACCTGGCTTCGGCGCACCTCGGCCACCCACAGCATCGCCGCCAGGCCAAGCAGCGCGACCACCGGCAGCGCGGCAATGTGCGAGGCCGCAGCCAGGCCAAAGGCCGTCGTCAGAAGCACAATGCGCGGACGCCATTTGCGCCGTGGCCCCTGCATCGAGTGAGCCACGCCAATGCAGGTGTAGACGCCGCCATAGACGCCCAGCGCAGCGAGCACCTCCGGGTTGGGCACAACGCAGGCTCGCAGTACCGACGGAGAGAAGCAGTAGAGCGCGAGTGCCGTGTAACCGCCCAGATTGCCGTAGAGTCGCCGCGTCACCCACCACAGGCCCGCGCCCAGCACGCACCCAGCCCCCAAAAACGGCAGCCGCAGTAGCAGCAATGTGTACCTTAGCTGGTGGCGCAACTCCCAACTGCTCAACTCGCCATCGGCTTGCACCACCCGGTCTTCAGGCTTGCGGAAGTGGTCCAGCACGCGCTCCGCCAGCAGATTCAGCGTCAGAGGCAGCCCGGCCAGACGGTAGGCCAGAATCCCGTCGTGAATGTTGCCGCAACTGGTAAAGTAGCCGGCCAACTGCGATGGCCGCTCCCACATCTCGCGCCCGCACCGTGCATATTGGTAGTCGCGATCGGTAAGCGTCTGGTGGCCGGTGAGCCACAGCCCCTGAAGCAGAAAGACAGCCAGCAGCCCGGCAGCAATGCGCTGCGGCAGATTGAATTGAAAGCGGCGAATGCGTGCAAACCGGTGGGTCATCGTCTTCAAAGGAACCTTACCAGTCTAAACGCTCCAACCCGTTGTTTTCGCTCTCTGATTCGGCCGTCCATTCCGGCCTGATGTATGGTAGTAGAGAGCTTCCGGTTGAGGTCTTGCTTTGTGACCATCCCAGAAATCGTCGAGCTGCTGAAGCGGATTCGGTGGAACTCCTTCCACACCTGGATACCCTTTCACACATTGATCCCGCTCGTTGGGGGCGCGCTTGCTGAGTTCTTGCGGCACCGGATCAAACGCCGCAATGCCCGCCTGGCGCAGCACTGGCCCATCGTGGATGGGAAGGTTCTGGACATCGACGTAGCCGCGGGAACCAAATTCTTTGGCAGCCCGCGGCAATTCAACGCAACCTTCAAATACTCCTACACAGTTCTGGACGCGGGCGTGGCCAGCTATTTCTCGGGAAGCTTTTCGCGCCTCTTTCCAGACAAAGAGCAGGCGTGGGAGTGGCTGGAATTGCTGAAGCACAAGCGAATCCGCGTTCACGTCCGGCCCGGCAAGCCCGAAGTCTCCGTCGTGCTGGAGGCCGATTTGGACGCCCACTTTTACCTTCCCGCGCGAACTCCGGCTGACTTCGCCCTTTCCCCGTCCGGAAGCCACCCCGAGTAGCGCCGTCGCGAACCTCGACCGGCGTTTGTTCCTGAAGTGCGATCCTCCTCAGCAAGGGCTTGCGCATGAGCAGTTTCTTCACCATCGGCCACTCCAACCACGAGTTCGCGTCGCGGCTTGCCCTCCTCCGCCGGCACGCGGTCGAAGTCATCCTCGCTTTACTCGACAAACCACTCGACGCTACACTGGCCTCATCATGCTGACCCGCCGCCGCTTTGTTCTGAATACCGCCACCCTCGCTCTCGCTTCCAAGACCCGCCTGCTGGCGGCGCAAACCGCAAATGTCTATCGAAATCCCATCCTGGGCGGCGACCATCCCGACGCCAGCCCCATCCGCGTGGGCGACGACTTCTACCTTACCCACTCCAGCTTTGACTACGCCCCTGGATTGCTGATCTGGCACTCCCGCGACCTGATCAACTGGCGTCCGGCGGCCGCCGCGTTGCGCCGCTACTACGGAATTGTCTGGGCGCCCTATCTCTGCGAGTACCAGGGCCGCTTCTACGTCTACTTCCCGGCTAACGGCAGCCTGCGCGTGGTTCATGCCGATCACCCCACCGGGCCGTGGAGCGAGCCTGTCAGTCTGGGCATCGACGCCATTGACCCCGCCCATATCGCCGAGAATGGCCACCGCTATCTTTATATGGATGGCGGGCGCGTGGCCGAGCTCACGGCGGATGGCCTGGCAGTGAAGACCCCGCCGCGCAAGGTCCTGGACCCTTGGCCCATACCCGACTCCATTCGCATGGAATGTACTTGTCTGGAAGGCCCCAAGCTGCTGGAGCGCAACGGCTGGTTCTATCTCAACGTAGCCGAGGGCGGCACTGCGGGCCCGGGCACCAGCCATGCTGTGGTCAGCGCCCGCAGCCGCCACGCCGAGGGGCCGTGGGAGTTCTCGCCCTACAACCCCATCGTTCACACCGCCTCGCGCGATGACCGCTGGCTCTCGCTGGGCCATGGGCGGCTGGTCGATACCCCGGACGGCAAATGGTACATCACCGTCCACTCCTATGAAAACGGCTACCGCACCCTGGGCCGCCAGCTTATGCTGCTGCCGGTCGAGTGGACCCCCGACGGCTGGTACCGCATTCCTGCGGGCGTCACTGCGGATGCGGCGATTCCCATGCCCATACCCAGCACAAGCCAGCAGCCTTACCTGGATCCCTCCGACGACTTCACCTCGCCCGAGCTAGGCCTTCAATGGGCCTTCTGGCACGAGTTTGACCCCTCCCGCTTCATCACAGGCAACGGCGCCCTCACCCTGGCGGCCCAGGGCAAATCCATCGCCGAGACCTCCGCCCTGACCACCCCCGTCGGCGGCCACTCCTACACCGTAGAAATCGACGTCGAAGTCACGCCCGGCTGCGAGGCCGGATTTCTGCTCTTCTACAATCCTCAGCACGTGACCGGCATCCTGATCTCTCCTGAAGGGATCGGCGCGCGCAACCCCAATGGCTTCATCCCCAGCCGCCATCAGCCAGGCGCAACCCGAGCCACTCTGCGTATCGTCAATGACCGCCAGGAAGTCGATTTCTATTACCGGCTTCCCGGCCAGAGCTGGAAGCGTACCCCGGAATCGGCAGAAATTGCCGGCATCAACCACAATGTTCTCGACGGCTTCCTCGACGTTCGTCCCGCCGTCTACGCGTGCGGATCGGGCAAGGCGACCTTCCGCAGCTTCCGCTACTGGCCTGGGGTGAATGTGCCCGCCTAAACCCCGCTGGCCAGCTTTGACCTATTTCCTCCAGAAGCAAGAAAGCCGCCCCGAAGGGCGGCTTTTCTGCGTTGGTTTGAATGCCGTTTAGTTGAAGACGGCTCCCACGGACATATTGGAGGAGTTGGTGCAGGTGTATGTGCCGGTGTTGACGTTGAGGGTGCAGCCTCCACCAACAACGACCTTGCAGTAGTTTGGCCCTGCCGCGGTGTAGAAGGGGGGAGCTGCAATGGTAGTACAGACACCCCCGGCTAGAGTGCATGGAGTGCAGCCTTCGGACCATCCGCCGAAGTTGACTGCCGGCGAGGCTCCCGGTTCGGCCGGAGCGGTCAAGATCACGAGTGTGCCGTTGGGATAGGTCGCTTCGCAAACAGACCCCTCCAGCGTTGCTTGTTCGACTGAACCGCCGCAATGGATTACATCAGGCGTACCCGTGGCGGAAGGAGCGGTAATCAGCCAGCCGGAGGTGTTCACGCCTGCGTTAAAGACAGTCAGCGTCGACAAGAGCGAATCCGCGATCGTAATCGTGTTACATGTGCCGGGATCAAGCAGATCGGAATAATCCGTGGTCGTCGTGGTCGTGCCGTTGGGAAGGGTGACCGTGATCGTGCCGTAGGTAGGCGCTTTGTAGGGGCAATTGAAGACCACGATTGGGCTGTATACGAGAGTGGCGTCTGGATTCGCCGCTACCGCATAGATGTTAGTATTTCCCGACCCATCGGCCGTGGCGAGTCCACCGGTGGCACCCGCTGTTCCTGCGGAGTTGATGGGGAAGATATAGGGGGCCGTCGAGATCCAGGTGACCGGGACAAAGGTGCACTGAGCGTAGGGGAGATTCGTCACCGGGAGATTGGCGGCGGAGTCCTCGGCGACAGTGGCGGCATCCGCAAAGGCATACGCGGCGGTGCAACTGCTGTTGGGGAAACCAGCATGGAAGAATCCGTTGGTGATGTCCAGCGTTGTGGGAGCGGTAGAGAAGGTTCCGTAGGCCAGATACTGTGCGTTACCCTCCAAATTCAGGTCGGTCGTCGCGCTCGGCAAAGCGACAATCGAAAGCAGTGGCTCCGCGGCGGGCGTGGAGGCTACGTTGACGGAGGCTTGAGCCGTAACCACTACGGCGGGAGTCGAACCTGCCGCCGGCGTATTGATGAACTCGGCGGTGATGTTGGTCGAACCCGCGCTGACGCCTTTGACCACGCCGGGAGCATCGTTGGTACAGGTCTGGACAGGTGGCACCGCATTGTTGGTCGTACAGGTTTGTGTGGGTGCAAGGGCCGAGCTTACGGTGGCGATCGCGACATTACTTGAGGTCCAAACCATCTGCGGCGAGGCGGTTACATCCACCTGAAGGCCGGTGCTTGTGGAAGTGCCCAGCGCAATCAGGCTGCCGGGTTGACCGGTTGCGGAGAGCGCCAGCGAACTCGGAACAATGGTCAACGCGCTCATCTGTTGCTGGCTTCCAGCCTGAACCAAGTAAGGCACAGTTGCATACACGAACGAGCCGTCCGTGGCGCTAGTCGCCGTGGCCGTGATGGCGGCTGTGCCCTGGCCCACTGCTGTAACCAGCCCGGGAGTCGTTGCACAGGAAGCGGGAACGGTATTGGTAGCTGTAGCGTTGCAGACGGTGGCGACCAACGGATTGCTGGAACTCCAGGTGACCGTTTTCGTCAGATTCTGCGTGACGGGAGCCTCCGAGAATGTTCCGACCGCGGTAAGCTGGGTAGTCTGAGTCGGGAACGGCGCCGTGGGCGTGTTGGGAATAATGGCCAGCGAAAGCAAAGGCTCTGCTGCCGAATTTGCAACCGTCAGAGTTGCCGTAGCCGTGACCACGTTACTGACGGGATTCGTTGGGGTGACAACGTTCGTATAAGAGGCCGTGATCGTGGTCGTGCCTGGGCCAATTGCCGTGGCCACCGTGGTATTAGCCCCTGAAACGATATTAGCTGTGGGCAGTACCTGCGGATTGCTGGATGTCCACATCTGCGGGGTCACGTTGGCCTGAAGGCCTGATCCATAGGTGCCGATCACGATCAGATTTACGGTCGGATTTGGCTGCCCAATCTCCGGCATCACAATCGACTGCGAGCCGGGGAAGATAGACAACCCTGTAATCGTATTCGAAGCCGCCCCGGTCACCGTGAAGGACGCCGTTGCGTAGGAAGCGCTCTTATCCGCGTTGTTAACCGCGATTGCTGTGATAGCGGTCGTGCCTTGGCCGACGGCCGTGGCCACTCCGGCGTTAGGAGCGGTATTGGAGATGGTGGCGACGGACGGATTGCTCGAATACCAGGTGACCGTGTAAGTGGGGATGTTCGCCATGTTCTGCGTGCCTGGTGTCGAGGAGGTTGACGAGAAGGTTCCGATGGCCAGGAATTGGTTAATTTGGCCCGGCCCCGCAACCGATTGCGAATCGGGAATAATCGCCAATGAAATCAGGGGCTCCGAGGATGAAGAACCACCCGTGACGGTGACGGTCGCTGTCGCGGTGACCACGCTATTGTCGGGATTGGTCGCAATGGCTGTAATCACGGCATCGCCAGGGCCAACCGCCGTAAGCAAGCCGCCGGGGCTGGTGATGGAAGCAACCGACGCGTTGCTGGAATTCCATTTAACTGTACTTGTCAGGTTCTGCGTTCCCGGAGTCGCCGCGGTCGGCGCGAAAGTGCCGATCGCGATCAGCTGACTGGTTTGACCCGCCAGGATCGATTCTGTGACTGGAGTGATGGCAATCGATTGCAGCGGTTCCGATGTCGAACCGGTAACCGTAAAGGTCGCCGTAGCCGCCACCACGCTTCTGTCGGGATTTGTATAGAGGGCCGTAATCTGCGTAGTGCCCTGCCCCACCGCAGTGGCAAGTCCGGTGGTGGCGCCAATCGTGGCAACCCCCGCATTGCTGGAACTCCACGAGACCAGGGTTGTCAAGTTCGTCGGAAGGCCGGTGGTTCCGCTGATGCCGAGCGCAATGAACTGGCCGGTCTGACCGGGCAATGCAACCGAATCGGTGCTGGGAGAGATGGAAAGCCCTGTAATCGGCTCCGTGGAGGTGCCGGTGCAAATCGTGCATGAGGTCACTGTGAAGGTGACATCATTGCTGACAATATCGCCGCCGAAGCCCGGCATACTGGCAGAGATGGTCGTATTCCCTACCCACGCTAAGCCGGTAACCGGACTGAAGCCGGTAGCCGTGGCCACTCCTGTACTGCTGATGGTTGCCACCTGGGGGGTACTGGAAGCCCAGGTGACTTGATTGGTGATATCCTCGGTCTGCGCCGTGTGACCGGAGCGCGTGTAGTAGCCGATAGCAGTGTATTGACTATAGCCCTGCGGAACTCCCGGAGGGGCCAGCGACACCGTTACCACAGCATTGGGCGTGATGGCGATGGAGGTCAGGGACGGCGACACGCTGCAACTGGCGAGCGGTAGCATTAGGCCGGCGAGTACAAGCGCTCTGAGCGAAAAACGGTCAAGCATAGAAGACTCCTTGCTTTTCCTGATGATTTTACACCTGCCGCTCTACTCTTGGCCCACAAAAAAGTTCCCCGGCATACAGAATCAAAAGAGTCAATAAGCGATCCCCCGGCAGTTCAAGCACTTTCCTCTTGCCAGGCCGGCGGCTTCGGCCTGCTTCTTGCCCCTCCGGCGGCTGCGCTTTGCCCCCTTCCACCGCCAGCGGCTACACTTCTTCCAGCATGGCAATCGCACGCGACAACACTCCCGAACGGCTGGTCAGCGCCTCGCGCGCTGACGAGGAACAGGGCTTTGAACTCAAACTGCGCCCCCGCTGGCTGCGCGAGTTCATCGGCCAGTCCAAAGCCAAGGAGCAGCTGGCCATCGCCCTGGAAGCCGCCAAGTCCCGCGGCGAGGCTCTCGACCACGTGCTCCTCTTCGGCCCTCCCGGCCTGGGCAAGACCACTCTGGCCACCATCATCGCCAACGAACTTGATGTCGGCTTCCAGCAGACCTCCGGGCCAGCCTTGCAAATCCAGGGCGACTTGACTGCCATCCTCACCAACCTGCGCGAACGCCAGGTGCTCTTCCTAGACGAAATCCACCGTATGCAGCCGGTCCTTGAAGAAAAACTCTACACCGCGCTCGAAGACTACAAGCTCGACATCATCATCGGCCAGGGCCCCGCGGCGCGCACTCACGTCATGGAAATCCGCCCCTTTACCTTCATCGGCGCCACCACGCGGCCCGGACTGCTCTCATCACCTCTGCGTTCGCGCTTCGGAATTCTGCTACGCCTCGAGTTCTACACAGAGGAAGAGCTGCGTGTCATTGTCTCGCGCTCTGCCGAAGTGATGCAGATTCCCATCGACCAGGACGGCGCCGCCGAAATCGCCCTGCGCTCCCGCGGCACTCCGCGCATCGCCAACCGCCTGCTGCGCCGCGTCCGCGACTACGCCCAGGTCCGCGGCTCCGGCATTATCGACCGCCCCACCGCCAACGCCGCCCTCACCATGCTCGAAGTGGACGCCCACGGCTTCGACGAGATCGACCGCCGCCTGCTGCTGGCAATTATCCAGAAATACGACGGCGGGCCAGTCGGCCTCAGCACGCTGGCCGCAACCCTGGCCGAGGAGCAGGACGCGCTCGAAGAGGTCTACGAGCCCTTCCTCATTCAGATCGGGTTCCTCGACCGCACGCCGCGCGGCCGCGTAGCCACGCGCCTGGCTTATGAGCACTTTGGCCTGACGATGCCGGGGAGGCAGACGCCGCTGTTTTAATTGCTCTACAATATCACTGTCTCGCTAACTCGCTGACTCGCTAGCTTCAAACTCATCCGGGAGGATAAGCCATGTCACTTACCGAATCCACCATGCTGGAACTGGGCATTACCGCCCC